>TARA_R110002012_G_scaffold78573_2_pt1 | contig 10356 bp, 20 predicted proteins | sample TARA_R110002012 | Tara Oceans TARA_R110002012 (sample SAMEA4396515) | marine metagenome | biome: Westerlies Biome; feature: [DCM] deep chlorophyll maximum layer (ENVO:01000326); material: water (ENVO:00002006), including particulate matter (ENVO:01000060) such as... | depth 40 m
GTTGTGTGTATGCACCCGTAACAAAAAAATTTTTGTAGGCAGGAGGGGCCCCATAATTTTACTGTAAGTAAAATAAGTTTACTGTCAGGAAAAAAACATATAGATGATAAGATATATATAAATTATCGGATCCTGTATATCAATTCATATAGATGATAGCTGTTATATATAAAAAACTAGCTAGAAAAATAATATTAAATATTAGAATTTAAATAAAAAAAAGTGTGATATAGAATATTTTTTATATTTTTATATCATTTAAATTAATAACAGATCTAAAACAAATTAAAAACTAATACAGTTTTAAAGCTTTATATTTTAGTTTTAAAGGCTATTAAATTAATTAGATAACTATTAGTATTAAGATAATAAAAAACTCCCGTTAAGGGTAAGTTTTTTTTATCGTCAAGGGTATTTACTAGAATAGTTTTAAAGGTCTTTAAATAATACCGATTGTATATCAATTTATATTCGATCTCAATAAAGATTAGATAAAAAAAAAGGGCTTAATTAAAAGCCCTTTAATTTAGATCTATTGTTAGTTAACTATTACCGTTTAAGGTTGTCATCGATCCAATGTATAACTGTGCAAATTTCATCCCAATTTTGTTCGTTCTCTGGATTATTCTTTATATAGTCATAACCTAACCACCATAAAACTTCTAACCATGAATCTACATCATTAAAACGACATTCATCCCAATTGGAATTTTTATTGCTTTTGATATCATGCAATGACTTTAATTTTTGAGTATCTATAATCATAATATTATTATCCTATTGTTTAATTACAAAACCATCATTGGTAAATACTTCTTTACGACCCTTTATTTTTTTATGTGTTAATCCTACAACTACATTTTTTTGATCTAAAAATCTAAGGTCGGTTTTATCACCATTAATTACTTTAAAGCCTTTATAAACTTTTGGTAAATATTTCTCAAAAACTACAGAAACATTACCACCATTATTAAGATTTTCTAATACTTGCAATTGATTATCTTCTTTCCTTGAATAGGTCAAATGATAGTTATTCGGAAGATCACCATTTAAAAATTTAGTATATTTTTTATCCAATACGGTGTAATCATAAAATTGAATATCTGGAAAACTTTCAAATATATTTAAACCATCATCAAATTTATAATTTTCATATTGAAGATCACTTGTACCATTTAATCTAACACAAGGTATAAAACCATTCTTTTTAGATCTATTAATAAATAATTTAATTTCATGTTTAAGTTGATTCATAAAATTAACTCGATCTTCAAAGTATCTTTTTGTTTTAATAATCCTTGCATTTTGAGTAAATTTAAAACCACCAAAACCAGAAAAAAATAAACATAATTCCGAGCATTCTTTACTAGCTTGTGCACATACATTGTAGCCACTTTGATTGTGACTGGCCATATAGATAATAGCGGTCTTATATTTGAATTTTTCACCTTTGGTTGTTTTTGCGTTTTCCTCGCCTAATATTTTTTGTGCTTTCATTTTTTACCCTCTATAAGTTTAATTTGTTTATTAATATAATCACTAACCCTTGACCACATGAATGGATCAATACATCTTTTTTGATTAAGTTTATTATTAACAAAACTTTGTAAAAATTTAAGTGTTATTAAATCCATTATTTAACCCCCCTTTTTTTGATTCCTAAAAATTTCATATACATCGGAAAAAATACTAATGAAAAAATAAAGAAAGAAAAAAGTATTCCAAAAAAGAATACTAATAAATGAATTACTACACTATTTAAAATTAATTCCATTTTTATACCTCACTCAAGATTTTATTTAATTTAGTAATTATTGGTTTTAAAGTGTAATTACTTTTAATAAATTGACCGTTGTAATCGAGAAAAAATTTTTTTCTTTTATTAAAAGTGTAATCACCATAATGAATATATATTTCGTCATCATTAGTTGAAACATCAACACAGTCACCATTATTTTTTAACTTGTTTTTAATATCTTCAAAATTTACCATTTTTATACCTCGTTTAGTTATTGTCAAAATTGACATTAATAATAATACAGGAAAAAAATACCTTTAAAGCTTTTTATATACTTTTGAATTACCAATCTAATTATGATTAGATCTAACATTTTTTTATAAGTGTTAACTGTAAGTTTTCAATTTACAGGATCCGAAAATTCTCAACTAAAAACTAACTGGCTTACTTTGAATAGTAGTTTGTACAATAGCATTTTGTTCAATAGCAGTTTGATCAACAAAAGTTGCTACAGGCCAATCCTGGAAAGGGTTTCAAGGGTTTTAGCTCTAAGAGCTTTTACATGTTCTACACTTTAGGTTTGCTTTTTAGATCAACATAATTTATACTTAACACATCCCAATAAACCTGTTGGGTGTTAACTAAGAGGAAAAATTATGAAAACTAAATATAACATTACAGAAATAAACCCAAAAACTATTAAGCAAGTTCGCCAGATGATTAAAGATTCATTGTCAGTTATTATGGAAGATAACAACCTAAGATTTGAATTAGGTAATGCGACTTATGATGATGACTCATTTAAGTTTACTGGTTTCAGAATCTCACTTGCTGATGCTTTAACTCCAGAGCAAAAAACTTTAAAACAAATAATAGACATGAGAAGAAAAGCTGATTGGTTAAAAACAATTGACGATACTAAGATTGCTTGGGATAGAAGTGTTGCTTACAAATTAGTGGGTTACAAATCTCGTGCTAGAAAAAAGCCTTGGATTATTGAGGGTGTTGAAAATGGTCAACAGTATGTTGCATCAGATTCTTTAGTTGAAAGAATGTTTGGGGAGGAAGAGTAATGAATGTACTCAGTCTGTTTGATGGAATCTCTGGAACTCAAGTTGCTTTAGATCGTTTAGGTGTTAAAGTCAACAATTACTATGCCTCAGAGATTGATGAATATGCAATGAAAACAACTCTCAAAAACTACCCCTCAACAATTATGTTGGGGGATGTTAAAAACTGGGAAACATGGCATTTAATTACAAGGCAAAATTTAGATTGGTCTTCAATTGATCTTGTTGTCGGTGGTTTTCCATGTCAAGCATGGTCAAATGCGGGATTGAAACAAGGCGATAAAGATCCACGAGGAATGTTATTCTGGACAATGCTTGATGTTATGAAGTTAGTACTTGAGAAAAATCCAAACGCTAAATTCTTAATGGAAAATGTCAGAATGAAAAATCAGTTTGAAGAGTACATTACTTTTCATACAGAAGAAGCCCTTGGAAAAGTTAATAAACATTTGATCAATTCAGCTTTAGTATCTGCCCAAAATCGTAAGAGATTTTATTGGACTAACATTGAGGGTATTGATCAGCCAGAAGATCAAGGATTGTTGTTGCGTGATGTCCTTGATTACAGTTGTGAAGATACTTTATCTGAAAAAGAAATGGCTTTTATGTTAAGAAGTGAAAGCAAGACAAAAGATCTTCCAAGGCTAAAAGCTAGAGCAAGATATGAAGATCAAAAATCAAATACTTTGACTTACTCTATGCACAAAGGTGTTCCTTACAATGTAATAGGTTGGGTTGATCGAGATAAAAGTTATTGTATTGATGCTAATTATTATAAAGGTGGGAATCCAAAATCTTATTTCGAGAAAGGTCGTAGACAATTAATATTTAATCGTCCATGTGAACTCCGAGATTTCGATTCTAAGGCACAATGTCATCATATTGCTAATGCTACAGACATTAATGGTAATGAATCAATTAAGAGGGTATATGCTGATTCTGGAAAGAGTCCAACATTAACTACTATGGGTGGTGGACATCGGGAGCCAAAAGTTTTGATCATTCCACAAAAAGTTAAAGTAAGGAAATATGAAGTTGACATCCCTAAATTGCAACAGACATTACGGGATCACAAAAAAATGACAATTTTGACTAACAAAAATCTTGCTGATCTTTTAGATGTTCCAGTTACAAAAGTTGAGCATTGGTTTAGGACTGATTCTAGTTTTGCAATACCTAGTGAAGACATTTGGTTTAGGTTAAAAGATTTGTTAGTGATTAAGACTGATGAGTTTGACAAGTCAATAGTTTGTTTTGAAGTTAGAGATGGTAAGTTTGATATGGCTGATCGAGTTTATAGTCAAGATGGAAAATCACCAACAATAGTTGCAAGTAATGTTGCTAAAGTTATGGATCAACCAACTTATAGAAAGTTAACACCTACAGAATGTGAGAAATTACAAACATTTCCAATAGGCTATACTGAGGGTATATCAAATACTCAAAGGTACAAAGCTTTAGGAAATTCTTTTACAGTTTCCGTTATACAACATATACTTAGCAATGCTTTTAGTTCTAATGTTTAGTACCAAAAGCGTATAATATTAATCAACCAGAGGAAAAATTATGGATTACAATCAATCATTATTAAATGCTCGTTACAATCAAGACGATAAAAATGAGCAAGTCTATTTACTTTTTGAGCATCGCATTGCTCAAGATCTTTCAATGTATAAACCGCATGAAAGACAAAGTATCGAGTCCTTAGAGGATTTCATAATCGAATCAAAACAACTTTATCAAGAATTTGAGATGTCTGGCGATGTCTGGGATTTCTCAGATGATGTAGTTGAAGCCGTTGAAAATGCAATTGTTACATGCAATCAATGGGATATAGAAAGACAACAAAAAAACGGAGGTTACAATGGGTAGAATGAGCGATTTGCATATTGAAATGCAAGAAGATGGTTTGTTGGATGATGAACACAATAATCCTACACCAGATGAATTACCATCAACGGGTCTAATTGACGATTGTAAGAAGATTGTTGAATTAGGCGAACAAATGAATACTGAAAAAATAAACTACTCATTTAGGAGTATTTTTGGAGGTCATTCGTAATGAATAATCTTATTGATCAAATAGATCTTGAATCACTTACTTTTTATTACAAGCTTGGGGAGTACCCAGATTTAGATACTGCTACAGTTCGTGGTGGTAAATATAAAGATGGGTCTGTCCTAAGTAAGGAAGACAAGATCAGATTTAAGGATGAGTATCCCGAATCCTTTTATCAATTACTTTGGAATTTTATTGGTCAATTCGGGAAGTAAGGGGCTTTATGATTATAGGTTTTAATGACGATCATTTAGAGTGTACTCACACTTTAATTAAGACAGAAGAAAACAAATATTATGAAGCTATATTTGAGGATAGAGATGTTGATGCTAGTAAACATGCTGAAAGGCTTAAACACCTTAAAAAATTGTTTGCTAGTGGTGAACACTTCATACCTAAATTTTAACTATCAGAGGAGTGGCTATGGCTACAAACAGAGAGAGGTTGAACACACTCTATAAAAAGTTCGGACTAGAGAAAGAAGATACATTTAAACATCAACACTACACTATCTTAACCCGTAGTGGTATTGAGAAAGTTCAGAGAGGTGCTAACATTAAAGTTCAATATGAAGTGATCAAATGTGAGCCAGATTTTTCTTGTGTTAAAGCTTTCGCAACCATGAATGATTCTTCTATAGAAACTTTTGGGTCTTGTAAGAGAGGTAAAGGTGGTGATGGAAACACCATATCTTGGTATGTAATGGAAATTGCTGAAAAGAGAGCAATGTCCAGAGCCGTACTTAAACTGGCAGGATTGTACGAAATGGGTCATATGGGTGAGGATGAGTCAGAAGACTTTAAAGCACCTACTCTGAGCCAACAAACGGCAATTGAAGTTGATAGGCTTATTAAAGAACTCAAAAGCAAAAATTGTAGTTTAGACAGAGCCAAACAAATTATGACTGACATGCAAGATCGAGAGGCTGAGAATCCTAACTCACCTTGGGTTGCAGTTATTAATGTAGCAATGAATGAGTTTGGTGATGAGTTTTACACCAGAGGGGATGAGTTGTTGACTGAAGATCAATTGACTGATCTAGAAGAAAACTATACATCTAAACCAGATGATGATTTTTAAGAATTGATTGGGGCTGACTTTCCAATGTCAATCGGTTACTTACCATCCCTCGTTAAAGCATTACCTCCTTATGCTTTTTGGTATTTAGTCGTTAGGTTAAGAATAAGTCTGGTGCTTGGGTCTACCATAAGTGACCCTTTAATTAACTAAGGAAACGACATGAGTGAAAATTATGACAATACCAACAAGGGTGCTATTTGGAAAAATGATAATAGCAATCCCAATGCACCTCAATATAAGGGCCAGTTAAATGTAGAGGGTGAAGACTTTCAGATCTCTGCTTGGAGAAACAAAACTGACAACACTAAGGCTCCTGTATTAAGATTTCAAATACAACGACCATCAAGTATGCCTAACATACCTAAACCAAGTGAACAGAGTCAGAGTCCACTCGGTGATGTTGGTGATGATGATGTGCCGTTTTAATGTTAACCATTGATCCAAAAACCCCCATCATATTAATTGATGGGGTTGAACACATTCAAAATCCATTGCGACAATGGGAATACAAGCTTGTACAGTTGTTTACATTAGACGATGGTAGTAAGGTAACGGCAAGAATGGTATCTGAACATATTGAATGTACTAATAGTTGTGCCAGAGCAAGGCTTAAAAAATATACGGATCCGAAAAAAATCTATCGGGAACCCAGGGATCGAAAACCTCTTGAGCCTAGATTTAAAGTGCCTAAAGAGATGATCGATAGTCACGAATGGTACATAGACCCTTTAACTAAACTAATGCTTAAATAGGAGAATACTATGGAAGTAATATGCCCACATTGTAATAAACCATATCAAGTGGACAAAAAAACAAAACCACCAACTGATGAGGAGTTGATTGAGTTTGATATATTCAGAGATAACTACAAAGGCAAGAAGCGTGGTTTGATGACAGAGATGGCAAACTTTACCAAGAAACATCATGATTGGAGAAATGTCTTAAAAATATTAAATAGGTTGTACTTGGATTGGGGTGATCAAAAATTCATACCTCATTTCCAGACATTTATTAATCAAAGGCAATGGGAAATGTTTGACATCAAGAAAAAAAAACCAAGCCCTTATGGAACAGAATTCGATTGGAGGAAAAATTATGAGTAAGGTAATATTATGGAGTCGATCTGAATGGATGGACAATCACATTAAAAGGCAAGAAACTAAACTATCTAACATGACTGCCGATAAAGGTTGGAAACAAAGACATCGTTGGAGAATGCAAAGAGTTATTAAGTCTTTAAAAAAAATGCCAGTTAATAAATACACCAGAGCAAAACATAAAGGTACAGAAATTGTATGTTCGGAGTGTTGTGCTAAATCTACAGTATATCATTTTTCATGGACGGCACTTGTTTGTGATAAGTGTAATAAAACAGTTAACAAAGATGATTGGACAGTAGCTTTTACTGACAAAGATAAATATGGTTATGAATATGTAAGAGATGGTAAAAAGTTAAAACTAAAAAAATTTATTAATACTGAATTGGTCGATGTATTAGATATGTTTGTTGACACTATTGATTGGCCCGACTGTTGCGATAGCTATATACAAGAAGCTAATTGGCATGATGGAACAGAACTTACTGATGAAGAGTACGATGATCTAAATGATGATAGTAGTTTTGTTTACGAGCAAATAGAAAACCACTTATATTAGGAGATATTATGTCAATACAATATTTTGGAACTAAAATGCAAATGCATCAACAAAGGGTTGAATACATGAAAGAACAAACAATAAAACCTAAAGGAGTTACTATGAGATATATAAAAAGATTTTTAATTTATTTATCGTTTTTATCAGCAATAGTATCAGCCAGTTGTTTGATCTATATAGTGCAATGGCTTGAGGCTTTACGCAAAGGATGGCTTGTTTAATTCATTTTCAAAAAAAATGGACTCGAAATATTCGATTCTAGCAACTTTAATGGGTATAGCTAAACCTCGCTATACCCCTAAATGAGGAAAATCATGCAATACAATTCATTAGACTCAGAGAGAGCAGTCGTAGGTGGCCTACTATTAGAGCCTTGTGTTCATAGGGTGGCGGCTACTAGATTAACGGAAGAAGATTTTAGCGATGAAAAGCTAGGGTACACTTTTAGATGTATCAATAACATGTATCGAGATGACATACCAATAGATGTTGTTACAGTTAGAGATTTTATAAGTAACGATTCTCAACCTAAGAGTAGGTCCTGGATGGTTGATTTTCAATTTTTAGCATTGTTGTTAGAGAACTCTACAGGTGTTAATAATATTGAAAGCTATGCTAAACATGTGAGAGAGTGTCGTATTAATAATGCAATAGAAGCTCTAAAAAAAGATATTAAATACGATAACTATCAAGATACAGTATCTCAAATACAAAATTACGAGTTAGAATTAGAAGATAAAGATGAGAGTCATGTTAAATCTATTGTAGGAAAAACTGTAGATTACATGCAAAGTCTAACTACAAATCAAGTAGGACTGTCTAGTGGTCTTAAATCATTAGATGCTTTATTGTCTGGCTTTCGTCCAGAAACACTTAATGTAATTGCAGGTCGGCCTAGTATGGGTAAATCTACTTTAGCTTTAAACATAGCGGATCATGTTTCTAAGTCTAATAATGTTTTGTTCTTTTCATTAGAAATGAGTCAAGTCCAACTAATGCTTAAATTAGCTTCATCACATTCTAGTGTACACCTTTCAAAGATTACTAACCAGAATATGAATGATGCTGAATCTGAAAATTTTTATAAACAAATGAATAAGATTGGACACCAGAATATGACTATTGTTGATAAGTTTGGTATGTCAATATACGACATCACATCTAGAGCAAGACAAATAGACAGTCAAAACAAGTTAGATATGATAGTGATTGATTATCTACAAATCATTAAATATGATAAACAGAGAGAGGTTTCTGAGTTGGGTAGTATTAGTAGAGAGTTAAAGTATTTGTCTAAAGAATTACAAGTACCTGTAATATTGCTTTCACAATTAAATAGAAGTGTTGAGCAAAGGGAAAATAAAAGACCGTTCATGAGTGATTTAAGATCTTCTGGTGAGATTGAGCAAGATGCTGATACAATTATGATGGTTTATAGAGATGATTATTATAATCCAGAGGATACAGAGGACAAAGGTTTAGCTGAGTTAATAATATCTAAAAACAGAATGGGTCAAATAGGTTTTGTTAAGACTCAATTCTTAGGTCAATATTCTAAATTTCAAGATGAGGAGTTAAATATATATGACAAATAAAATTAAACATGTGACACAAGAAAGATTAAAAGAATTATTTAAACTTACAGACAAAGGATTGGTCTGGAAAGTTAATCGATCAGGGGTAACAATTGGAAAAGGCTCTATTGTTCATAAATCAACTGGATATAAATTACTTAAAGTTGATTATCGTCAATACAGAGAGCATAGGTTAGTATGGTTGTATGTTTATGGAACTCTACCTAAGACATTAGATCATATAGATGGAAATAAAGAAAACAATAATATTAAAAATCTTCGTGAAGCCACTATATCTGAGAATATGCAAAACATGAAAATATCTTCTGCAAATACATCTGGTGTTAAGGGTGTTACTTGGAATAAGAAAAGACAAAAATGGAGAGCCAGAGTAAGACTAAATAAAAAAGAATATGCCGCAGGTTTTTACAAGAATCTTGAAGAAGCTCAAATAGCTGTATGTAAACTGAGAGAAAAATTACATGGGGAGTTTACAAATAATGGATAAGAATTTGATGAAATCTAGTTTAAAAGTTATATCTATATTGTTTATAATTGGGTTATTGACTGCCTGTAATACGACATCAGAACAATTACAATGTCATCCTATAGAGGTTAATGAATGTACTGGTTGGTTAGGTGACAAACCTATATACATCGAGCAGTAGTAAGAAATTAGGGTATTCAATAATGCATTCTTTTAGCATTACATTTAGTAGCTTACAACTGAAGAGTACCCTAACTTGTTATAACTAGGGGAGAGAAGTATGGAAAAGGTAATGGAAGTTGTAAACACAATCTTGAAGAACAGATCTTTAACAGTTTTTTTAGGAATTTGTGTGGTCGCTTTGTTCTTTGGATGGGTTGGTGGCTAATACAGTACACGACAATATTAAAAACCCCTCACACTATACCCAAGGCAAGATAGAGGCTAAGACATTTATTGTTGACCAAGATATGACTTGGGCAGTTGGAAATGCAGTTAAGTATCTTGTTAGGTATAGATGGAAACATAAAGGTGAGGGGCGAATCCATGATCTCCGAAAAGCAATAGAGAACATCGAGATTGAGATCGACAAATTGTTGGCTCAAGATGAAATTAACAGTAATGGCAAGGTATAGTACAAAAGCTAAACGATATCAAATATTAGATGAAATAACTGATAATACAAAAGATGC
>TARA_R110002012_G_scaffold92910_3_pt1 | contig 10351 bp, 8 predicted proteins | sample TARA_R110002012 | Tara Oceans TARA_R110002012 (sample SAMEA4396515) | marine metagenome | biome: Westerlies Biome; feature: [DCM] deep chlorophyll maximum layer (ENVO:01000326); material: water (ENVO:00002006), including particulate matter (ENVO:01000060) such as... | depth 40 m
ACACATGATGTCAACCTCTAGACCATAGGTTTCTGGGTATTCCCAATATGAGTCTGAATGCGCTTGAGACCTGATCTTAGGGTCATTGTGTTCGGTGCTGCGAGACTGAGAATAGTGAACGACTGGGCGTACATCGCCCCACGTTGACGCTGCGAGGCGCATTGCCTCTTCCTGCGTTAAGCCACCCTCACAAAACGTGTGGTGATGGATGTCATGGACGATTGGAATACCGATTTCTGAGTGGATATAATCAAACAAGTGCTGGGTAGACCACATAGAGGCTTTGTCGTCGTTCTCGACAGTCACACGCTTCTGCGTGTTGGCGTCGAGGCGCTTGAAGTTCTCACACCAGCGCTTGGCTGTACCCTCGAAGTCGCCGCCGTATGTACCGCCAACGTGAATGTTGATCTTAGCCCACGGTGTAGCTGGCAGTCCCATCAGGTCGAACACTTCCGAGTGAGTATTTAGCTCCTTGATAGTCTTGGTCACCACGTTGGGCTTGGGCGAACCAAGAACATTGAATGGACCGGGGTGTGTTGTAATACGCATCCCGTGCTTGTGAGCAAAGTCGCCACACTCCTTGAGTGTTGACCTGATCTCTTCGTAGTCTGGCATATCTTTCAACTGGTATTCTGATGACCAAGGAAAGATGTCTGAGGAAAGCCGATAAAACTTGAAGTTGTTAGACTCGTTCCATACCAGAATCTTGTACAAGTCTCTAGAGTTCTGTAGAGCGAGTTCTGATGCATACTCGATGCCTCGCTCTTGGAAAGTTCTCTTGATCATTGATCGATTTGTTGTAACCCTCTCAGTACCACGCGGTGCGTTGCCCCACTCACGCGGATAAGAAAGTTGCATATTTATACAAGCGTAACCTAAATTCATAATACCCCCACGGTTCATATTAATATAACACATGCACTACCCACAGTCAAGCAATTATCCTAAAACTCTGAAATTACTTCTCAAGGAGCGCGTGCTAAATCCCCACTGGTCGCTGTGCTCTAAGCGAGCCATATAGGGTCTATTGAGTGCGATGTTATCTTTCTTCGGGTCAATGCCCCAGCATCGTATACTTGTTGCAGCATTGTTTTCATCTGTAACTTCTAGGATCCAGTAGTCTTTACCTGTCCGTGTCTTCTTCGAAATACACTTACGAGGAATAAACCATGTTACCATTAGATCTGGGTCGAACATACTAATTGGCGGGACGCACATCTTATCGAGCCTTTCTCGTATGCCCTCGGTCATCACCCTTTCAAGAGGGAACTCTCCCGTCAGATCAATAATGAATTGTATCTCTTCTTCCTCGCTGAAGTCTCCCTCTGGGGCGTAAGTTACAATGTTATCCTCAAGGTTCTTGAGTTTTCGTGGGCGGTCTACTGCAACTGCTGACCAAAAGTGTTTACCGCCCGTGAACCTTTCGTCCTTCAAGGGGTCCAGAGCACCACTTCGAATAAGAACATCAAGAGCCCTTTTATTTAATTTACTATAAGTTATGTTCTCGTTGAACAAAAACTCTTCAACATTTACAAATGGTCTATTATTGATTACCTGCTTAATCGCTGCCTCCCCTAGACCTTTAATCGCTGTCAGGGGCTGGATCAGAGTCTTGCCGTCGTCGGAGATCTCCCACACTTTCCCAGAAGTATTGATGTTTAGCTTGGCAATTTCAAAGCCATACTTTTTGGCAATCGTGATAGCCTTCGCCTTGCGGGTCTCAGGTTCCTTATCCAAGAATGCTGCCATCCAGCACTCAGGGTGGTAATTTAGAAGCCATGCACACTGGAACGAAATCATTGAATAGGAAATAGCGTGAGACTTATTAAATCCGTAGCCAGAGAAAAACTCAAACTTCTCCCACAGTGCCTTAGCTTGTCGATTGGTCATGCCCTTTTCTGTACAGCCATCAACAAATTTCGTATAAAGTGCCTCTTTCACCTTAGCAGTCTTTCCAGTGCCCTTCTTTGTCAGCACCTTGCGAAGCATGTTGCCTTCGTCCAGAGACAAATCCTTTCCAAGACGGTGAGCCAGTGCAGAAATCTGTTCCTGAAAAATTAGGAACCCGTATGTTTCTTCTGTAACTTCCCGATAATCTTCGTTGTGGTACTGGATATATTGAGGGTTTTCTTTAGCCTCGACATAATCTCTGTCCACTTTTGCCGACAGCGGTCCCGGTCGGAAAATACTCGTAACAGCAGCAATGTCAATAATGCTAGTCGGCTTAGCTACCATACACAGATTCTGCGCCCCATCCTCTGTAAACTGAAAGACGCCAGCCCATTTGCCGTTGCGGAAGATATTTTCATAAACGTCCTGATCGTTCAAATCAATCTTGTCTGGGTGTAAGTTGTCGTCGTAAAATGCCTTCACCTCTTCAAAGGAGGGGTTTTTGTTTCCTTGTCGGCGTAAAATGTGACGGATTGCTCCCTCAATCATACGCAGTGTAGAGAGACCCAGCAAATCAAATTTAATAAAGCCCATTGGCTCCAAGTGCCTGACATTCTGCCCTTCGCTCCAAGGGGTCTGTCGGACGCCACCGCTATTAATAAGAGGCATATATTGGTCTAGATTTTCTGCGATAACAACGCCACCCGCGTGCCGAGAGCAAGAGCGCACCTGACCATGCAAAGCCTCGATGTGAGTCTTTACATGCGGGTACTGATCCAAGAACCCTCTCAAACTAGGACTGTATTCCATTACCTCTTCAAACGTAGGGATGTACATTCCTGCCTTAATCCCGTGAGCTTTCTTGGCTGGTCCGGTGGCTTCGCTAATCATAGCGCCAGTAACTTTATTAACTTCCATAAACGGGATGTTGTAAAACTTAGAAATATCTTTGACAAGACTTCGAAGTTGCAAGGTATTCCAGTTAGAGATGGGCACAACAGTATCATCTCCCCACTCCTCAATTAGAGCCTCTTTCAACTTCATAGGCTCGGCTACATCATAATCGATGTCAGGGTAATCGGTTGCGTCTGCCCGAAGGAAACGTGCAAACTGAAGTCCGTATTTTAGAGGATCAATCTGTGTGATGCCCAAGACATATGCCACCAATGAGCCTGCCGCTGAGCCACGCCCCGGTCCCGTGAGCATTAGTTTGTTTGCCCGATCAACGATTGCTTTCATTGTCAGAAAGTATTTTGAGAATCCTCGGTCATCAATCGTATAAAGCTCACTCTTGAGTCTGTCTACATACTCATCGCTAGTATGCAACCCCAGTGTGCGAAGTGCATCGATGCTTAAGCGTGCCAGAGCCTGTGTCGCAGTAGCACCTTCGGGAACCACAAAGTCAGGCAAGCGCACCTCGTTGTCAGGTAAAAAGTCTTCGATGCGGTCGAATGCAATCTTATAAGTCTCAGTCAGCGAATCCATCACGAGGTCATCGTCATACTCGACACCCTGTAGCTTGCTGTATCGGTGGTACGACTCCCACATCTGGTCGCCGTTCTTTGGGTAAAGCTCACACTTTAAGTCTTCTGGTTCTGGCAACTCTTCTGTGAGGTATTCGGGGCGCTTTCCTAGCCAGCCTAAGCGCTTGTACAGTTCTCTGTCCTTCCATGCATCTGGACCGGGATAGTGGCTATCAGCCGTAGAGATTAATTTAATACCAAACTCTTTGTGCATCTGAATGATATATTGATTGAGTTCGTGCTGCTCGGGGATATTATTCCACTGAAGCTCTCCGTACCACCTGTCTCCAAAGATTTCTACCATGCGGCGTGTCGCCTCTCTCATGGCTTCCAGTGCAGCTTCTTTATCGGTCCCAGTTCTCTCTCCTTCTTCGTTATAAATGCCAGCCTCCCACATACACCCAGCATAGACACCACCCAAGCAAGCAGACGCAGCCATCACGCCCTCAGAATAACGCGAGAGCAAGTCATAATCTACACGAGGGTAGCGATAATAGTTGTCATCTTTATAACTCTCAGACACGATCTTAAACAAGTTGTTCAAGCCGGTCTGGTTTTGAGCCAGCAAAATAAGGTGACGACGACGGTTCAGCATGTTCTTAACCGCTTTCTTGGAAGCCTCTTCGTCCTCAACTGTAGCCCCAGATGTCGCTGCCTTTTTCAACTTCTGTTCTACTTTTACACGGTCATAGTCCTCTTTCCACTCTTTGGTCGAGGGAATGAAATAAGCCTCGCATCCAAAGATTGGCTTGAATTCTTTACCTTCAGCCTTCATCTTCTTAGCGTGCAAAACCTGATGGGCAAGCCCATTCATGTTTCCGTGGTCTGTCAAAGCCAGAGCCTTGGAGCCGTTCTCATAGGCGTAGTCCATGTGCTGTGGCGGATAACCAATTGCATCAAAAATAGAGCCTGCCACACTGTGTGCGTGCAAACCAACAAACGGAATGTGTTCTTTATTCATCATCATCTACCCCCATGAGATTCCACTCTCTGTAACTTAATAAGTAGTTTGGTGGGCGCTCAATTTTGTGCCGATCTGGGGAACCCAGAAAGTTACAATATCCTTCCCAACTGTCAATGGCATAATACCAAGGAACTTCTTTTATCTCTTCTAATATAACATGTTTGAAAACTTTTGCAAGGTCAAAATACCTCGCAGAGTATCTTTTTTCAAGGGGAAGTTTAGTAGTGGGGTACTTGCCGTCTTTCAAGTTTTCAGCAGTGTACATCCCTGTGCCTTTTCTAATTTCTCTCCTAAATTCAAGGAAATCTTCCTTTCCGAACGTAAAGCCTAAGTATTTCCCATCGGCTACAGTCAAGTCCTCGTGAGATAAGGCAAACGGGATATTGCTAGATATTACTTTGCGACTATCTCGGACTACTTCAGGATTATACGCCCCAAAAGGAAATGACACATAATATCGATCAGGAGCCATCCACTTAGATAAATTAGAGCCAATACGAAACGCTGTCAATGAGCCATGTATGACAGACCAAGCCAAGCAATCTCTCTTTCCGTGGTCCTTAATATTGAGAGGGACATAGAAGATGGGAATTCTTTTTTGAGAGAGGGAGGAGTTTCGCCCTTCTTGGCTACCAAACGCTACAGGGTCTTGTACAAACTCACCTACGCGATGGCGCAGGAGGGGAGCCATATCATCATTAGCTATAATCCATATTGTCTCACAGCCTGCATAAGCACACTCCATCACAGACCTCTCTACCGCTGTGTAATTGGGTGCGATTGGCATTAAGCAGTCTGCCCACTCCATCTGGAAATCCAGCAATTGTCCCGCAACGGGTACAATGCCAGCTAAATGGAAATACGACTTTGCAGACATTCTGTAATTTTCCCTAAATAGCCCGTGGGCTTTGTTCCCCGAAATTGCCTGATGATCTCTTCGGGTGTTCGTGAGTCAAGAACAACTTTATCGTTGTCGCTCGTATGACTGAACCCTGTTTTTATAAATTGCCTCTCAGCGGATTTAAGTTTAAGGGCATAGTATTTATACTTCTCTGGATTGAGTTGATCTCTTCCGTTTCTTGTTCCTCTGATCCCCGCTTCTTTCATAAGTTTCTCAACCTCAAAGCGTATATATGTATCAGAGAATCGATAGTCGTTTAGTTGGTCCTCTGTCATCTTGGACACGCACACAATATCTTTCTTGTTGTGGTTTCCATCAATTCTGTCTGAGGGGTAGAAGATAATCTCCTCTATAGCACTCCCAGCAATATCATCAATGAAATCCAAACTATGATTGGCACCAGAATGCACACTAATCCAATCGTAGACATCATACGATCCATCTGCTCCATCTTCTTTTTTCTGTATTCCCTGTACTTCTTTGTCATCGAAAATCCTCACTTTATTAAAGTCCAACTCATTCGTCTTTCTAGTAATTAGTTTCAACCTCTCCTCTATCCTGATGGCTTTTATTTTATCCGCGAACGGTATCTGCCCGGAGATCGAAAGCATAAAAAACAGTTTCTCCCATAGATTTCGCCTAGAATATCCAACAAGCTTTTTTCGATCCAAAGTTACAAATTGTTTAGGATCTGGCTGGTCAACAATCTTATCTAAATCGAAATAAGCATCAAAATAATCAAACCTAAAAGGAATTCTAGGAGAAATATAGACTACCGGCGAACCAGTGTAATAAGCATACAACAGTGCCGGTAGTGTTGCTCCAACTATTATCTCCTCTTGATCAGACCTGTGTGTTGGCATGTCGGCTGATCATCTCAAGAATCGTGTTTTCGTCTTTTAGACCAACTGATTGCTCAACCATCTTGCCATTTTTCATAACCACTAAAAATGGAATGCCTTTTACACCAAACTGTTTTGCCAACTCTCGACTCTCATCAACATTAACTTTACAAATCTTTGCTTCAACCTTTTTCGATACGCTTTCCAAGACAGGAGTGAGCATCTTGCATGGTCCACACCAATCTGCATAAAAATCGACCACAGTGATACCCTCTGACACTGTATTTTTAAAATTACTCTCAGTCAATACCTGTAGCATTATCTTCTCCTTTGATTAAAATATCTAATTCTCCACTTTCATCTAGCGCCAGCAAGTCAGAGCATCCGCCAACAAACTTATTGCCGAAGAATATCTGAGGTACTGTCGTCATGCCAGTCTTTTCTTTTAGGAGCATACGAGCTACTTCGTTCTGTGACACATCGAACACTTCATAGTGTGCCCCCTTATAGGTCAGTGTCATAATAGCCTGCTTACAGTACGAACAATAATTTGCTGAAAAGATTCTGAACTTTTTCATTCTTTTGCCTCCCTGTAAGCTCCGACTGCTATCGGGAATAGTTCTTCTGCAATCTCCAAGCAAGCTTCAGCGACCTTCTGGATCTCCCACTGCGCACCTTCGTGGGTACGAAGGTCGATAAATTTTAGCAAGTTGCTTAGGTTAACTGTTCCATAATACTCGGTGTAGAGATTTTGCGGCAAAACACCGCGTGCTTGTTCGCGACATACTCCAGCACCAATAAGATCCTCATAAAGCTTTAAACTTGTTTTGTGGTGCTCTTTAATCTTGCGCGAAGAAGAGATCTCATAACCCTGTTTCCAGTGTAAGTTTGGATCAATCAACTCATCCACGTTGCTCGCCTGACGGTTGGACTTGTGCTGCGTCCTGAAGCTTTCAGGTTCGTAAAACTTTAGGTCAATGTCAGTATATCGACGACTGATCTCGTTGTAGGACCAAGTACGGTGACGATGGTGCTGAGAGCGAACAAACATAGGCACCACAAAGCGAAACGTAACGACGTTATGTTCAAACGTAGATGTGTGTTTGTGCTTAGCCAAGTAGCGAATAAGCCTTTTATCTTTACCATCTATCTCCTCCTTATGTTTACCAAAACTAACACGGGCAGAATTAACAATAGTAAGATCAGAGCCCATATATTCGACCAATTCAACTTTTCCAATCTCGTCTTCATAAAGATTAATTGACCTCAATTAACACCTCGTCAAGTCGCTTTCGATATTCTTTAATTAGCCCACGGTGGTGCCATCGAGATTTTGGAGTGCGACCCTCTTCAAGAGATAATTTTACATGACTGTTGATCTTATGAACGATCTCCTCAACACGAGAATCATCGGGAAGCTCATCCCCTCTCAGGCTGATCGAGCGACCTCCGTCAGAAGGCTTCGCCCCTTCGTAGGCATCGTCAAAGAAAGGAATATAAAATTTTCTTCCCTTCTTGGAGGAATAAAAATCCTCTTTTCCTTGCACCTCGCTGCCTCCCATGCTAACATCGCGGGTCTGTATTGTGTTATCCCCTTCAATATACTCAAAGGTAAAAAATGGTTCGCCAACTTCTTCTGTGGTTTTACGCCCCCAAATAACAGCCTCTTGCCCGTATTTGATCCCAAGCGCGGCAATGTCTTCCCGTGTTATATTCGGAACTAAAAAAGAATTTTCAGGACCGCCATAGGAGCCCTCAATTGGGATCGCACCATAATTACTAGCCATAAGATCAGCCATAAGATCCGCATTAGCTTTTCGGTTTTCTTCGGCACTACCTGCCTCGCCTCCGGGGTTCTGAGCAGTTAGAATACCAAGGGTGCTAATAGATGGTACGAGACCCATCATCATCTGGCGCACCCTTGCATATCCAGACTCACTGAGAAGGTTCATGTATTTCGCGGACTTAACTTCGCGAATGTATTGTCGAATAGTGTTGTTTATAGTCATGTCTCAGTTATCTCCTAGAGTACAGATAATATAATTCTCTTGTACTAAGTAGATAGTTTCGCCCCGAAAGGTGACTTCTTGGACCACAGAGCGAGGAAAAGCCACTACCTGACCCTCTTTCCACTCCAGAGTGTTCCATGTTGCACTTTTTTTGATTTTACCTATAGCATACATCCCTTTGGGTTGTTCGTACTCGTCTGGTAACAGAACTAAAGAGTCCTCCTCTTTTTCTGCGTCTTCAACAATATCGATAACTAAATATCTATTGCACCCTTTAACTTCTACCATAGCTCGCGCTCCCTTTGATTCAATATTATTATAACCAAGTGTAAAGAACTTGTCAACAAACTTTAAATATTTATCTCACACGCCCCACCAGCGCAAGCAAGTTCTCCTTGAAGATCGGTGTTGTCTTGGGTTTCGCTTACATTCTTAAGGTTTACCATCTCTAGGCTCTTCATCATCCTCTGGTAAGTTAGCTCGTCACACTCCTCAAACGGTGCTTGGATATAGGTTCCCCCATCGTGGGGCAGTACCGACAGACCGTTGTAACACGCTTTGTTTTCCCACATCCATTCTCCTACTTCATCCCACTCGCCTTCTTTGATCGTAATGGTTGCACTAACATTGTGAGTGTTTTGACCCTTGTGATGTCCATTCTTGACCCACTCTGTGCTCACTCGCTTTACCCTCTCAAGGAGGTCGAGCGCACTCTCGGAGCGTAAGATTGCCCCCTCTGGTGCTTTCTGTGGCACCGAGATAACAGCGGTATCATGTGGTCGGAAATATTCATCTTCGACTAATTCAGGATGATTTTCTGCCAAATAGTTATAAATTGCTTCATTCTTCCCCACTCGAATACGGCGAATATAATAAGGAGCGTGCCAAGCGTGAATTCCCGAAGAAGTTCCCAAAGTTAGGGATGTCGTGCCTGCTGGCTTGACGCAGGTGGTTCGCGCAGCAGGATTAATGCCGATTAGTCCTGCGACACGGATATTCTCCTCTTTGACCATTTTCGCTGCCGATTTCATATCAAGCTCAAGCACTGCTCCCGATGCGATACCTGTCATAGAGACGCCTACCAGAGCATCGCGTTCGGTTGTTCGCTGCCACACAGGTCGCAAATAGTGGAAATCAGTGTAAGAAGCCTGAAGGGTGCCAATAAAGGCTGCTGCCTTGACTCGTGCCTCGTATTCTTCTTGCGAAGCGACATTTGAAACGTTTACTTCGGTCAAGTTACAAAATTGATATGGGCGCAGCGCGATCTCGCAGCACGGGTTGGTCCCCCAATCTTTATCGTAAGTAAAGTAAAAGCCCGGTTCTCCGGCTCCACTAGCTCGTACACGGTCCCAGATATCATTAAAGAAATCTTTAGTTATCATGTGACGCATCAAGACAATCGAATTATTGGCACGACCGCGTTGTGGGTTCTTTTCCCACCATGCCCCAGCCTTACTCCCAATCATCTCGTCATCCTCAGCCGAAAATAGAGAGATAAGTGCTGCCCTTCGGATCCCTCCCGCAAGAACTGCATCTGCAATGTAGCAGACCATATCATGAACCTCTATCGGGCTTAGTTTATCTCCGTTCTCTTTAACCTCCAGCATTCCCTCAAGTCTCAAAAGACACTCTTTGAGTGGCTGGGGTCCGGGTGCTTTACCGCCAGAAGTTACTAATCTTGCGCCCTTGGGTCGGATATCAGAAAAGTCAAAACGCAACTTAGAAGTTCCTCGGAAATATGACATGACAAGAGCCTTTACAGCGTCTGCCCAGCCTTCGATAGAGTCGCTTACCAAGTATCGATAAGTTCTCTTCCCGCTAGGCTTAAGAATCTCTGGTAGCTTCTCAACATGGTGCCTTTGAACTGAATAACCGACTCCTGTGCCGCCTAAAAGCAAGAACATAATCTCGCCGAAGCTGCGAGCGTCATCAATTGGTAAATAAGCACAATTAAAGATTCGATTAGGGGCTACTTCAATAGGCTTGCCGCCAAACTGCATTGAGCGCATTGAGGGAAGAACCTGTTTATCGTACACATATTTGTACGCACTTTCAATCTCGGATTTTAACTCGGGATATTTTTTGATGTGCATCTTTTTATTACGATCCACCAACTCCTTATATAGCTCGCGGCGGTTCTCTTTTTCCAGAAAACGAGCATACTTCATATGAACTGTAATGTTTGATAAAATTTGCGTTGAGACTTCCATTTTTAACTTTTT
>TARA_R110002012_G_scaffold6626_8_pt1 | contig 10342 bp, 13 predicted proteins | sample TARA_R110002012 | Tara Oceans TARA_R110002012 (sample SAMEA4396515) | marine metagenome | biome: Westerlies Biome; feature: [DCM] deep chlorophyll maximum layer (ENVO:01000326); material: water (ENVO:00002006), including particulate matter (ENVO:01000060) such as... | depth 40 m
TGATTTTTTAGCTTCAGCTATAATACCTTCATTCATCATATTGTTTGAACCAGGATTAATAGCAGTATGAAGTAATTCTTTAGCTCCTTTAATAGCCGTATCTAAACCATCCATTACAGTATCACTTCCTACTACTGCATAGTAATCATCTTTTATTACCTCTAATGTATCAATAAATTTACTAATATCATCTGGATTTCCTATTTTCCAAACTCCTTCATTAATATCGTTGTTTTTTGCTTCATAAGCAGCTTTAACACTAGCTAATGTTGGTAAAGCTTCACCTTGTTTTCTTGTATCATATCCAGGTGAATTTTCATTTAATAGTGATTTTCCACTAACGAATTTTTTAATGTCAAAATTATCCATGTTTTTTATTTTGTTATAAATATATGAAAATTAAGTTAGATTATATTTTTCACGATAGTAATTAATAAATGATGAACCTACGCCAATTTCTAATATTTCTGCCTTTTCAGGTACCCCTGGTAGTTTTTTATTAGAGTTAATGTAATCAACGTTTTCATTATTCCAGACTTTAATCTTAGTTTTAGCATTAGAACGATTTGATGTTTTGAATACCATAACAACAGGTAATTTACCATATGATTTACCTTTTTCTATTTTAGGTTTTGATGGTTTTTCATCCTTAGGGGGAAATTGTTCAACTTTCCAAGCTCCTTTTTTATTTTTTTTATCATCAAAATGCCAAATAGATCTATTCCCTAATTCTGGTTTGGATGGGTATTCAAAAAATTCTAAAGTATATTTAGTTTTACGTACTACATTTTCTGCTGGTCTACCTCTATTCATATTATTTATCTTTTAGTTGTTTAAATGTATCTACAAATGCTTTATCCCATTCACCACGAAGTTCAACATCATTATCTATCATAAGTTGAGCTACATTCATTCCTGTATCTCCTTGAAATTTAGGTTTCCACCCAGAGGCTTTTAATCTTTTTTGTTCTTTAAGAAGTGCTTTTAATAATTTACTCATAACCTGTATTTTTTAAATTTATTTACAGGATAAATATACGAAAGATATTTCGTGGAACCAAATCATTTACGTGAAGTTTTTAACCAATCTAACCAAAATCCTATAGCAACTAATATATTCATACCTAGGGATGCAATTATTTCTTTAATATCTCCATAGGTATTTAGAGATAAATGTACATGACCTATTACCCAAAATGGAATAGCAAGCTGTTGGCTAATCCAAATTAATACAAATTTAATAAATTCTTTCAATTACCAACAATCTTTTTTATTATTTAGTTGCATTCCTAAATCTATGTGCTAAAAATTTAAGTCTTTGTTCTAAAGATTGAATTTGTTTTAGATAAATTTCATGTCTAGCACTATCTCCTGTTATCTTAACTTGTCTTGCTTTTTCTTTTAAATCTTTAATAGCCGATAGTAATTCCTTCTCATCAATAATTCCATCTTGGTTTTCATCTAATTTATCATAATGTAAACCGTCGTTCCCATTTTGACCTATAACATCCATTCTTTTTTCTTCATTTTTTAATTGTTCATCCGTTACAATGTCAAAATCTGATGATGTATTTTCTTCATTTGTTTCAGGAATATCAGTAGCATTTTCTTCTAAATCATCAACTACTAAATCTGTTTTTTCTAAATCTAGTTGAACTTTTTCTTGATTTTTTTGAACTCGTTGTTTAAATTCTTGAGTTGGGAATTGATTTGGGTTAAGAGGATAGGGTTTGTTAAATTCCATCCCATCAGGAACAGACATCTTAACCTTTTTAGGTTGTCTTATTCTTATTGATCTTGGAATAAAAGAAGAATTTGATTTAATTTGATCAAATGCAAAATTAGCTGCTACTACTAAAGCAATAGCTAAAGGATCAAATACAAATATAATAGTTAATAATAACCAATTAATAATCCTATCCATAGGTAAACCTGTTAACCCTGATAAATATTTTAAAGGTCCTAATTCACTGGTTACAGCATCACTTGTTCTTACTTCGACTATTTCTGTTTCATAATCAAATAATTTTTGATTTAAATCATCAACCTTAGTATTAATTGTTGTTTGTCTATCAATAGCTTGATCTAATTGTTTTTCTAAAGCTCTACGTGTTGATGAGGATGTTGTTGTAATTATATTACCACTTGTGTCTGTATATTGTATTACGTTGTTAGATAAACCAGTTCTCAAACTAGTTACGGAATTATTAATAGATGATTTTTCTTCGTTATATACAATTAATTGTTCTTTAATATTATCTCTTTTAGTTTCAATTAAAGTTATTTGTGCATCTATATTTCCTGCTTTAGCAGCTGTTTCTTGATAAGCAGCACTTAAAAACCCATAAATACCCATAGAAGTTATTAAGATTAAAACAACACAAGCTATAGATAAATAATATTTTAATACTTTTGGGAGAGTTTTTCTATATTGATATAAAAGAGATGCAATAACTAATTTAGCTATTTCTAAAGATGCAGCCATTACTATAACTGCAAATGCGGCTCCAGCAAATAATTTACTTAAACCACTTATTGAATAAAACGCTGCAGATAATGATACAGATAATGCTGAAAAAGCTATTAACAGCGGGAATAATCTCACTTGGATGTTTTTCCACATAACTTTAATTTTAATTAAACTATATCTTTAGATTCAAGTAGAGTATAAGTAAAATTATTACTCCATGCCTCTCTAGCTTGACGACATATTTTCATAAATACAGCAAAATCATCATTTGATGCTATTACTTGACAACCTGCAGACCATTTATCTACTCTTGTAGATTTTCCTCCTGTTTTTGCGGTTGCTCTATGAATATTAATTCCAAATAGACCTGTTGTTGTACTTGATTCATCTAAATCATATTTACTATCACGATTATTGTCTCTATAAACTGTTACATCTTTTTGTTGTCCAAGAGCTTCATATTTACCCCCATGTAATCTTATTTTATGAGAACTTCTATATTGACCTGGTTTTAAGATAGCACATCCTATATTTTCTAGTATAGGGTTATTCATGTATGCTGTTCCTGGGTCTGTTGTGCATTTAAAACAATGAAATTTCCATTCATCATCTAATTTATAGGATAAAGTTAAACAATCATCAAAAGCATTCGTAACTCTCCCTTTTGTTTCTGAATTTCTAACTCCTACTATATTTAAATTTAAATCTCCAGATGTAAAATATTTATAACCTTTAACTTTCATAGTATCTTCTATTTGTTCTCTTGTATAACAGTCCATATTTTTATTTTTAAATTTTAATATTCATCTTCATCATAATAATCATCATGATCATAATCATCTTCATAACTTTCTTCATCTTCAAATTCAGGCTCATAATCAAACATATCACCTACATTATTAGGTGTATATTTACCTTGTCTAGATTCAATATGATCAAGAATAGCATCTAAAACATCTTTAAGAGTTTGCTCGTAATTAGTTCCTTTACTAAATAAAGTACTTACTAATGATTTAAGGGGATGATTAGCATTAACTAAAAATGAATGAGCTGGTCCTGCTGTTTCTACACCATATCCTCTCATATATTCATCACCATCATTATAATAACGATAAACTATTCTATTAATAGCTCTTAACATTTCACCTTGTACAGTGTCTGATTTTCCTGATCCTGGAACTAATTTATCATAAAGAGGTTCATTTCTATCTTCTAATTCTTTACCTACAAATTCATTAAGGTTTGTGTCTTCATCTACTTTAACACATTTGTCTTTTCCATCTTCTGTACCAGCAAATTTATATCCTTTCCAACATGCCTTTCCATCTATACCCTTCTTTTTTTCTTCATCAACTTTCCCCTTCATAAAAATTCTATCTCTATCAATTTCATCTGGATTTTCATCAAAACTTCTCATCCATTTAGCTAATATTTCTCTAGCTTCTTTTCTAGATAAATCAAAATATGATTCTAAATAAGGTCCAGCTCCAAACATATTAGTTTGACCTGAGTCTCTTAAATTGTTTAAAAAACGAAAATATTTTTTTCTATCTTCATCACTATGATTTTCATCTAAACCCTGTTTAAATTTTGATTCTTTTTCTTTCTTTGCTTTTAAATCTTCTAACTTTTCGATTTGTTTACGAGTTAATTTATCATAATCAAATGTTTCGCGATCTTCATTAAGAAATTTTCTAAATGTTTCTAATTCTTTCATATTATTTTCTATTTGCGAATTTTTCTAACCCAGCTATACCAAAACAACCTAGTACAACTATTACAAAAGAGTCATAAATATATTCATTAATTACCAAATCTTTTCCTATCCAACCTGTAATAAGGTCAGCTAACATTACAATTACCATCATTAAAAAAGCTATAAATCCTACTATAGATTTTTCATTATATGTATTTTCATCTTTAAAAATTTCTTTCCAACTCATTTTTTATTCTTTAATTAATTTTTTACTATATCTTTTATCTTGATATATTATTATCATATTATAAATACCAGAAGAATAATTACTTACATCAATTCTATTAGAAGTATTTTTAGTATTAAGTAATAATTTACCCATCATATCATAAATTTTAATATCTATATTTAATCTAGTTTCAATATAAATTAAATCTTTTGTTGGGTTAGGGTAAACAACTATTCCTAATGCTGAAATATCCTCTATTGCTGTAGGCCAACCATTTTGACAATAATTATACATTGATTGACAACTTGCATCCCAATCTGTAGTACAACAATAATCATCTACATCAATTACCCAAGCATAACAACCATCATTTAACCAATAAGGTATTCCAGGTCCTCCATAACAACCTGCATCATATAAACAAGCTAAAGAATCTGATACATTTGCTGATGGATTATAATTATAAGCTGAAACATCTGTACAACCTGTAATTGCTACTATACATGAATTATCATCATAACAAGCATTTGGATTATAATTTACTGCAGTAGGATCTGTACAACCTCCTATATAACAACAAGAATTATCTAATGTATTAGCTAAAGGATCAAAATTAAATGCTGTATTATCGGTACAGCCATATATGTAGGGTATACAAGATCCATTGTCTGTATTTGCTGTTGGGTCAAAATTATATTGCGTTGAGTCTGTACATCCATATATGAAAGGAATACACGAACCATTATCAGTATTAGCATTAGGGTCATAATTAAACATTATAGGATCCATACATCCATATATAAATGGGATACAACTTCCATCATCAGTATTTGCTAAAGGATCAAAATTAAACATTGTAGGATCTGTACAACCATAAACTGGGTAAACACACCCAACATTAGTGTTAGCTAAAGGATCATAATTTATTGCGTTTGTATCTATACATCCTAAAATAATAGGAATACAACTTCCATCATCAACATTAGCTAATGGATCATAATTAAACATAGACGGATCTGTACAACCATATATTGGGTAAATACATCCATTATTTGTATTAGCAGTAGAGTCATAATTTAATGCTGTTGGATCTGTACAACCAATTATTACAGGTATACAACTACCATCATCTGTATTTGCATTAGGATTGAAATTGAAGGATGTAGGGTCTGTACACCCTAAAATTGGATATATACATCCAACATTTATATTTGCTGTAGAATCATAATTCAATGCCGTTGGATCAGTACATCCTAAAACTTCAGGAACACAAGAACCATCATCTGTATTAGCATTAATATTAAAATTAAAAGCATTTGGATCCGTACATCCAAGTACTACTGGTATGCAAGAACCATTGTCAGTATTAGCTAATGAATCATAATTAAATGCATTTATATCTGTACAACCAAATATTATAGGTATGCAAGAACCATCATCTGTATTAGCAGCTGCATTGTAATTAAACATTGTATCATCCATACAACCATATATAACTGGTATACATGATAAAGGATCGTTTGTATTAGCTAATGGGTTGTAATTAAATGCTAATGAATCCATACAACCTATTATTATAGGTAAACATGAACCATCATCTATATTGGCTAAAGGATCAAAATTAAAAGCTAAATTATTAGTACATCCTAAAATAACAGGTATACAAGTATCTGGCATATTTGCTAGACTATCATAATTTAGTGCTGTTGGATCCATACAACCAATTATTCCTGGTGTACAATAATCTCCACAATAAGGTACTCCATTGTATCTATAAGGAAATTGTAACATAGGATCAGTCCAAGGGTTTGTTCCTCCTGATAGGGTTGTGTCTCCTTCAGGACCAATTAAAAAGAATCCACATTGGTTTGCTGTAGTTGATGAATTACCTGGTGCAAAAAACATTAATTCAACTGGGCTTAAAGCGCTTAAACTAATAGTAAATGATTGTGAGTATCCGTCATAAGGTCCCATCATAAAAGGACCTAAAACTGTAGTATCTTGTAATACACCTAACCATGCCCCAAACCAGCCATCTTCTGCTTCATCCGTAATTACTAAAGTATAATTACAACTAGGGATTATATCCATAGTATTTGCTAAAGGATCATAATCAGGTGAAGTTGGATCTATACAACCTAATACTACTGGAGTTGCACAAGAACCATCGTCAGTATTTGCTTGTGGATTATATTCTGTAAATCCTGGTGTTGTACATCCCAAAATAACATTTGGGGTACAAGGAGCTACAGTATAAACTACAGAAGTATCATTTCCAAAATTAGCATTGCCTGGTAATATAGATAATAAAGTATCTCCACATAGAGTTTGTACTAATGCTGTTCCATCAGCTCCCCCATAACATGAACCACATAAACCATCACCAAAACTATCAAATAAAGTAAATTCAATTACAGTACCATTTGGTATACATACTTCTGCTATAACAGGTACTCCTGGTATAGTATAATTAGGTGATGTTGCTAAAACTGTACCTGTTGTATCTGCAATTTCCCAAGATGTTTCACCAGGATATGTATCAGGAGTTATAGTTACTACTATATTAGATTCTCCAGTTATACAATTTGCAGGTGGGGCTTGACATGAACCATCATCTGAATTTGCCCAAGGGTTGTAATTTAAAGCTGTAGGATCTGTACAACCTGGTATACATTCTCCTGTTGTAATTATTAATGTATCTGTATAAGAAGAATCAGCTAACATACCTAAGAAATAGTAAGTAGTATTTGGTTGACTATTACTATATAATAAACCCGTATTTGAAAAATTAGCTGGGTAAGGATACCATGTAGTTCCTAAAGAATAAGCATCTGTAGTTCTTGTATAATAAGCCATCCTACAGTTAGGATTAGCCATATTAGTCCAATGGTACCAAACTTTATTTTGAGGTCCATCACAAAAATTTTCTACCCAAAAAGTATCTAAACCATTACAAGGGGGAAAAATGCAAGAACCATCATCAAAAGTAGCTGTAGAATCATAATTTAAAGCTAGTGGGTTTAAACACCCACCGTGGGGAGGAGCACAAGGTAAAACATTTACTGTAGTATCTCTTTGGAAAAATGATCCTAATACAGGATCCCAATTTATAATTAAACCTTGACAAGTGTTACCCATTTTAAAATAAGAAGGATTTTGAGAAACCCAACCATCTCCATAACTATCATTTAAAGTTATAGTATAACTCCCTGAGTTTATTAAAATTGTAGTATCTAAATATTGGTAAGCTATAGTTGGTTGGTGAAACATTACTGTATCACCTAAGGTATCACCTATCATAAAGAAATTAGATTCTGATGGTGCATAAAAATCATACTGAATTTTAAAATTAACCCAACTATCTGTTTGGGCAAATAAAACATTTGGTAATAATAATAATATAAATAATATTTTTTTCATTCTTTTTTTGTTAAAAATCTTCCATTAAAATTTCATCAATCTTCTCTTGTACTTCTTCCAAAGTAGCTTCCATAGTCATCATAATATTAGCTTGAAATCTATGTACTTCCTCTCCACCATTATAAATAACAATAGTAGGCACTACAACTATTTTATATTTACCCGCTGCTTTAGTATCTTCTTGTATGTCAATGAATTTTTTATTACAATCACTTAATTCACTTACCCACGGTACTTTATTAGCTTTATTAAATCCAGCATTAAATTGGACTACACATAAATTATCATTTTTACATGGGGATTGTCCTTTAAGATTATTTGATATTAACATAAGTAATAATATTAATAAACAACTTGTTACTTTTTTTAATAGTGTATTATTTGTTTCCATTATTGGTTTCTTCTTTTATCAACTTTTCCTCCTTTTACATATCTAATACTATCCCATGAACCATCTGGGTAATCTAATCTCTCTAAAATGTACACTATATTTGCTTTAATAGTGTCAATATCATTTTGAGTTTGGAGTATTATTTGGTACATACTATCCTGATATGCTATATCTTCTGCTGTTGGTATCCATATTTCAATTTTATTGTCTTTTTCTTCTTTAATTATTACTGTTGGTTCGTTCCAAACAGCAGCTAATACAAAAGTACTAAATAATATTGTAGTTAATATCATTAAAGTTATTTTATTACTTAGACATATGTTCATATTCCAGAATTTCATAATATTATCTACCGTATAATTTATCTTCTATTTTTTCTAATGTCTTTTTAATTTCTTCTACATCCTTCTGCGTATCCATAATTGTCTGTCTAACTAACTGGTCTTTCATATCAAATTCCATACGAGTAATTTCGGCAGGAGGGGGAACTGGTAATTGTTTGGCTTCTTCTATGTCTGCTTGTAATGCAAACCACATACCAACAACAGTTGCTATACTAAATCCAATACCAATTAAAGTTTTTACACTAACATTAAAACTTGTTTCTTCATTTAATTCTTTTGCCATTTTTATCTTTTGTTTTATATGGACAATTCTTGCACCCGTTTTTACAACAATATCCTCTTTCTAATAATATTTTTTTACTTAAAGGTTCATAATTCATTTTTAAAAAATTACATAATTTACCCCTAATGAAAAATCATGCCATTCTCTATTCCAATATCTATTATATTTACCTTCTATAAATACTCCTAAGTGTTTAGTAAACTTTTTACCAAAAATCAACCCACCAGAATAATCGTACCATTGTTTGTTATTATTATATTTATGATATGAAAATTCTCCACCACTATTATAATGCCAAGGCATTAAATTACCCCAACTATGTACCCAATAAGTTTTTGTATAATGGTAATAATCAAATCCCACAACAAATGAATGTTGAATAATTTGATTTAGTTGATTTCTCTTTTTTTCTGTATAATCAGATAATACTGTTGGGATAATTACTCCTTCCCAAATTTCAGTACTTGTAGCTACTGAATTACCTGATGGGTCAAAATATTCTACTCCTCCTTGACCATCAAAATTTATTGTATAACCTTCTTGTATTGCTAAATCTGTATAATGTAAATTTCCATTAGATAATATCCATTCTTCTAAGGGATCATAACCATATGGTTCAGATAAACGTTGAACTGCTCCCACATTAAATGATAATTTATTATTAGATTTATATCTATAACGTTGTGAAGATTCAAAATATTTAATATCTGCAAAACCATTTTCTAAATATTCAACTTTAGCTATCCATTTACTATCAATATACCTTAAAAAATGATGTTGATCTAAATATTCTATACCCTCTTGTCTTTTATATTCTGCTTCAAATAAAAATTCAAAACCTTTAACTTTACCTATTGTTGCAGCATCTGAGAATGATGATTCTTTTCCTGTTTTGAAATTTTCTTTAGGTTCATAACCCATTCTAGCAATCTTTCTAACACCAAAAACTATAGAATAATCAAAAGGTGTTTCTACTGTGTTTGTTTCTAAACCATTAGTTACTGAATAGACATCAACATCAGATATAGATGTACCCCCATTAACTGCTCCATAAAATGTTGAAAATTTAAATACTTTTTTTAGTTGCTCTTCTAAAGACGGAGAGTCTTGAGCAAAGGCATTTAATGTAGTTAGTAGTAATAATAATAATAAAATTTTTTTCATTTTTATTTTTTATTTTTAGGTCTACCTCTTCTTTTTTTACCTTTAGAAGCACTAATAACATCTTTAGATTGTGATGCTACATTTTTTAAAGCTTTTTTAACATCTTTTAACTCAGAAGACATTTCTTTTGCTCTACTTTTTGCTTCTTTAAAAACTTCAATTGCTTTTTCGTCTAGAGTTGTCTTTCCTAATATCCAATTCCAGAATTGCTTAATCTTTTCCATATAAATGTTTTAGTATAAATATATGGAGGTATACTAGAAGTATATAAATTTATTAAACTATTTCACAAGCCCCACCAGCACAAGCTGCCTGATCTTTTAAGTCAGTTTCATCAGTCATTTC
>TARA_R110002012_G_scaffold47454_5_pt1 | contig 10338 bp, 6 predicted proteins | sample TARA_R110002012 | Tara Oceans TARA_R110002012 (sample SAMEA4396515) | marine metagenome | biome: Westerlies Biome; feature: [DCM] deep chlorophyll maximum layer (ENVO:01000326); material: water (ENVO:00002006), including particulate matter (ENVO:01000060) such as... | depth 40 m
TGGAATTAATGTTCCTGCTGGTACCCAAACTCTTTGTCCAGAATCTGGATCTGTTACCATACACCAAGGCCAATATGAAGCTGCATATGATGAATCTTTACTTGCTGCTGTTGTAGTAACATTTGTAATAGACTTAGCATATAGTTCAAGATCTAATATTACAATATTATCTCCTCTATTTTCTGTGTTAGAAATTAATTTATTGGTTGTTGATGTATAATCTGCTTGAGTTAAACCTGGTGTTGAGATAATGTTGTATTTGTAATCATCTTTATTTGCTAATAAATTAATTGCAGTTGTATAATTATCTCCAACTAATCCTTGAGTATCATCTGCTGTAATTTTATCATAATATTTTCCAGTTCCGGTTAAAATACTACCTACTGCATCTCCAAATGTTCCTGAAGCTTGTACTGGTATAGAAGCTGTATATTCTGGTTTTGCTTGTCCACTATTATCTAAATAATCTGGTGTTTTAAAATTAACTTCTTTTACTCTTATGTATCTTGAAGCATTAGCATAAGATCCAGTTGTTTGTAAGTAAACATCTGTTGATCCAATTCCTTTTACTGTTTGTGTTTGATCACCAATTACTCTTGAAATATAATTTGATGCTTTTGGATCTAATGATACATTAGTAAAGCTTTCAAGTACTGATTTAGCTCTTGTATTATCATTACCTTGTCTAACTATTACACTAAATGTACCTGAAGAGGTATTTGGTGAGGTAATTTCCCATCTTAAATTATTTGTTGACCCATTTGTTAAAGCACCTTGAGAATTTTCAGCTCCTGTGCTATTCATGATTTGGCCTTGACCAATTGATTCTAATATAAAGGCATTTCCATCTACTATATTAGCATCTACTAATGTAATTGTACATACTGATGAATTTGTACCCAAAGCACCTGCTGCTATTTCTAATTGATCACCAACTTCATATCCTGTACCTTCTGTAGCAGCATTTAAAGTTGTTAGTGAGTAAAATAAATCTGCAGCTTGTAATGTTAAGGCTCCTGCTGTTGATAATTCAACATTTGAAGCTCCTACAACAAATACCATATCTCCTCCTGTTCCTGCTGATCCTAACTGTGGGTCAGCTTGTAAAGTTGCTTCTGGGATTGTAATTATTGAACCATTTACATATCCTGTACTTGAAGCTACTAATATTGCAGCGCCTGCAACTGTTGCACCTGTTCCATCTGTTGTAATTGTTAAAGTACCTCCTGAAGCTCCTGCTGTATCAACCATCCCCGCAGTAATTGTAATTGCATTTGAAGTTACTGAATTGGCGTATGCACCTGCAGCAACTCCTGCTCCTGTTGGTACTGCACTTGTTCCTGCTACTAACTCTCCTGCTGATAAAGCACCTGCTGGGAAAGTTAAAGCATCTAAAGCTGTGTAACCTGAACCTGATGTTGCTAAGGGAGTTGTAATAGAAGTAACTGTTTGGCCTGATACTGTAATTGAAGCTGTTAAATTTGTTCCTGTTCCTCCAACTAATGGAACTGTGTAAGATCCATCTACTGCATCTGTTGGATTTGTACCTGCATTTAAATTATCTAATAAAGTATCTACTGCTACTTTAACACCCCCATTTGTTGTTACTGCTGCGTTAAGTGTTAATCCTGTTCCTGTTCCTCCTGTAAAAGCAGGTGTTCCAGAGAATGTAGCATCTCCACCTCCACCACCTACGGCAGATCCTAATAAATCAGTTGTAGCTAAAATTTGTCCTGTTTCTTGATCATTAGCAATCTTAGAAGAAGTTGCTGGTGAAAAAGAACCTGAGGCTACTCTAGTAACAATTAGCGAAGTACCTCCATTTGAGAAGTAATTATAAGCTGAGATTGAAGTTAAGAAAGTATATTCACTTTTTTGGTTTGCCGACCCACTTTCGAAGGTAGTACCAAAATTAGCTTGATACTCACTATAAGTGGTAATAAGCCTTGGAATGTTTACTTGACCTTTTACTGTTGGTCCTATTATTGCTGCGCCGGCTTGTATTGGTTGAGAAGTAATCTGGGATTGATCATTTTCTCTTGCTAATACTCCTGGGGAAATTAATGTTTCTGCCATGTTATGTAATTGTTATATTTTGATAATAAATATATGGTTTTCTGTCAAAAGTCTATTTAGTTGGAGAAAATTCACCAGTTTCTAAAGAAATAGTTCCACTACCATATTTTTCCTCTAACTCTTTAGCTAAATCTATTTCTTCTTTTTGAATTTCGACTGCTTCCATTTTAAGTTGTTCCTTTTTTAAATTGATGTTTAAAAGTTGAAGTTCAATACTACCTAGGGCTTGTACTGTTTCATTAAACTTATTTTTTAAATCATTAACCTTTTTGATTTCTTCATTTTGTAATTTTGTCATCTTTTATACGTATTAAAACTTGTTATTAAAATTAAATTATTATTAAAAAACTATTATATAGAATTAGGGAAAAATGTTAATTCTACAAAACCATTTAAGTTCATATTTTCCCCTACATTACCATTAGCGTTGAATTGAAAATAACTTGCTCCTGTGGTTATAGAAATGGTTGTGTTTCCACTACCGTATTGCCCCTCAGCTACTATTGTAGGACCTGGTGCTGTTCCAAGAGATAGAGCATCTGGTGTTCCGTTAAATTGATCGTTATAAAAGGTTTGTACTATTTCTTTTATAGACCCAACGTCAGTTGGGGATTGATTATTAGATTTACCTACAGTATATCTAATTAAATAAGTACCACTTTGGGTAGCGGGAATTTGACCTAAAGAAACAGAGTTACCAAAACCAGATGTAAGATTCCCAGTAAGCATATAAGTTCTCCTATAAGGTTTTATATTACCTGAAGGACCCATACCAAAATAATCTAATTCAGTAACACTAGAATCTATGTCATTTTGTAGCCTTGCCATAATATGAGTATTATCTGTAGGAAAATCCATTACGGGGGATGGAACAGATGCACTACTTCTATATAGTGATGTCTTCCCATTCGCAAATGATGATGGTATTTGTGAAGTTCCACCACCACCATGATATAAAATACCTCCACCATAAATTTCATTTCCCCCTAGATAAACGATACCGTCACTTCCATTTGCACCTTTTAAAGCTAATAGTGATGCAGAATTTTGGTGGTTATTCTGCATTTGGGCATATGAATGTATTTCTGCAGCTGTATATCCTAATGGGTAACTAAAAGCAGGTGTAGATGAACCAATTGAGATTTCATTGTGATTATTTACTATTAATGCTGAAGATGTTGTTCCTCCAATACCACCTACCCCAATATTTAATGTAGCACTAGATCCTACATTTCGATTTTGAATAAAAGTACCTCCATCAAAATCATAAGCTATATTATTAGGTCCTATAGTAATTTTTTGGGTAGCATTTGAAGCTGTGTATGAACTTCCTGAAAAGTAAGTATTTGCAAGAACACTAGATGCAGATACGTCAGTCGCTATTACTGATTCACCATCAAAATTACCCAGAAAAACAGATGAACTTACTTTTACTGATGATGAAATAAATGAAGTTGCATCATACCAAAGAGGATCTGATGATTCAGCTGTTAAGGCATAAGATGCGGTTATACTCGATGAAGCAATAAGTGATTCATTTGCATATGATGCTGTTGTTTCTAATATTTTTGTTAAATTATTAAAGTTAAGATATGTTGGATCAGCCATAACATTTTCATAATTATTACCAACTACCCCAGGACTAACTAAAACAGGCATAGTTGCATTTGAAATCATGTTGCTTACTTTAGTCTTATCAGTTACAGAAGATGTTCCTATTAAATCACCATAAAATCCATCTGATGCTGTTGCTGATCCACTAATTAAAAGTGTATGTGGGATTGAGACAGGCATCTCACCATAAGGCCAATTAATACCTACTTTTTGAAATAAAGCATCTCCAGTATCATTTCTAAGTGCTATTGAATTATCATTAGATAATTTATCTATTAAAACAGGAAACTTGTTAGTTGTTTGATTCTGTAAAACAAAAGAATCATTACTTCCTCCACTTAACCCTAAATTCCACCTTACATCTGGGTTTTTAAACCCTACAGTAGCTGAATCTGATGTACTAAACCCTTCTAATAAAATTGTTGGATCATTAGTTGAATCATTTGCTTTTAAAACTAATTTAACTCCAGCTGTTGGGGAAGGTGTAGTACCTATTCCTATATGAGTATTATCTGGCAGGAAAACTGAACCTGATAAAATGGTAGACCCCGTTTGATTAAATGAGCCTGATTGTTGGATATCATAGGCTATAGTACCTGTAAAAGCATCTATAGATTGAGAAACTTCAGCAGATTTAATTACTGCTCCTGATATTATTCCGTTGTTTGTAAGTTTAATTGCCATTCTATAATTTTGTTATAAATATCAAAGAGATTTTTCTAATTGATGGTTTATAGCAGCAATTACTGTATCTGGTGTTATTGATTTAGTACATTCAAACATTCTATCTGTATCCTTATGATCAGGACACCATTCCCAATCTCCTGCATCTAATCTTACTCTATTAAAACATCCAGAACATTTATTTTTAGGTGATGATATTCTTTCACAATCTTCAAATTCACTATAAGCTTCACTAAACCCTGATATCATTACTATTGGAGTTTTTAACGCCCAAGCTACCCAACTTAAACCACTTCCTATACCTATAAAAGCTTTAGCATTTAAAAGATCATTAGCTCTTTCACTTAAAGGATAATCTCCAGTTTTATCAATAACACCGGTTAAAGTTCCACCTAATTTAGAATCATGCCATTTGTTTCCTAATAATTCTTGTGTTATCATTACTACTTTATAACCTTTATTATTTAAATAATCTATTACGGTTTGCCATCCCCCTTTATAATTCCAATACTTAGCATGTGCTGATCCATGAGGTGCTATAACGACATATTCTCCTTCTATTGTAGGCCCTGTATTTTTGAATGTTAATTTTGGTTTAATTTCTAATTGGTTAACTCCTAAAATTTCACTACTACATTTTTGCAAACCATGTTTTCTAAAATCTGATATATGTTTATTATAATCTATTTTTTCATCTTTATTATAATGCCACCCAATTTCATACATAGCATATAAATCAAATTGTTCTTCTCCAGGAGTTATAAATTTAATATTTGGATAATTTTCCTTAAACATATCATTATGGAAAGTAGAAACAATTAATTCACATTGATGTTTTTTTCTAAATTCTTCAACAAATGGAAACCATGCTATAGTGTCTCCTAATGCCTTCGAGGCAAAATGAATATAAACTCTTTTATTTTTTGCGTTAAATTTATGCTCAAAAACAACTGTATTATTTTCTAGTTCTATTACTTTAATATTATAATTTATATAATATGTTTTACTAAATTTAGTCCACATATTATTTGTAATTTCATTTTCAAAAAGTAATTCTGATGTATCTTGATTATAAAATTGAATATTATATTTTTTATCTATTTTACCTGTAATTTCTAATTTGGCGCCATTAATAAAATTAATATGATAAAAATTAGATAAGGGTTTTGGCTTAATAAGCAATTTAGATAAATTATTATATTCTTGGATTAAAATTTCTTTCATATTATATAAAATTTTTATAAATTTCTAATAAATCTTTTGTTCTTTTTTTCCAACTTAATTCTTTACCAGTTGCTATTGCTTTAATTTTGTAATAATTATAATTATTTATTATATCTTTTAACCCTGCTTCCATATCAAATACATCACGAGGTGCTCTCCAAGCTCCATGAAAATCAGTGGAATGTTCCCAATTAGCTATAATAGGTAATCCAGCCGCTGCTGCTTCTATCATTGTTAAATTTGGATGTCCTGCTTCTAACATAGTTGGATGGATAAATATATCATGGTTATGATATAATTCTAATAATTTAGTATTAGGAGTATCAAAAACCAAGTTTAATTTAGGATAATTTAACATCCATAAATGAGAATTAAAGAATTGCTTATTAGCACTAGGACCAGCTATTGTGATTGGCAAATTATTTTTAACTGCTAACCCCCAACCATATGTAAATCCTTTTCTATCAAAAGTAGGATCACCAGCTAACCCATTATTAGCAACCATTAATAATTTTGGTTCTGTAGGAGTTGGTTTAGATATTGGATAAAATTCATCAGTATTTACTCCATGTGAAAAATACTTTACTTTAGGATGATTAAAATAATCAACTAAAAATTTTGCAGGAACTAAGGATATTAATGATCCTTCAATTGCTTTTAAATTTTCAAGATATACATGAGATTTTTTACCATAGTGGTATGCATGGTGATCATGAAGTTGGAATATATAAGGAATACCTTTGTCCGCTAATTGAATAGCTAAATTTGCTATGTGTACGTGTACTACATCATATTCTCCTAATTTAATATCACCTAACCATTTTAGGTCAACTTCATGACCTAATTTTTTCTGATTACATATAAATTCCCATACAATTTTTTCAACTGCTCCCCATGAAGGTGGGGGTACAGGAATACCACATCCTGGGTTTGCTTGAGCTATTTTCATAATTTAATATCTTCTTTCATGTTAGATTTTTAAATATATTGGGATTTATCTGCTTTCCAATTAAACATACCATTATTAGGCATAATATTTTCAAAATATTTTTTGTCTAATTTAAACTGATGAAATGAGATGGTTTCTTTAGTTCCAGTATCTCTAACATCAAAGGTTACTACAAATTTATCATCTAAATTATATTTAATTAAGTCCCAAAAATGATATTTTCCTCTAACTTCTTCTAATCTATTAATAATTTCTTTTCCGTTTTTTTCTACTGTGTAATAAATATCTTTACTTTCTTTAGCATTAGAAATAGTTATCCAAGGGCAAAAATGGTTTTTTACATCTGTTGGAAGAATTGTATAGTATTCAACCATTGAAAAATCTTCAAATTGAAAGTATTTTTCTGTTTTTTTAATAAAGTCTTCTTGAGATTCTACATAATTATTTATATTATTTTTAAATATATGATAATACATATTTTCAATACCATTTGATTCAGACCCACAATCTAACATACATTGAGTATATTCTTCTTCGGTTTTGATTTCTTTTAATTGATTAAGCATCGTGCTTGCTTTTGCAGCAAAGAAAAATGTTTGAAAACAATTTCCTTCTAAAGCTTTATTAAATCCAAAATAAGTATCTTTAGTATCTAAAATATCTGATATATAATCTATATAAGATTCATCTTTTAAAATATAATCATAATTGATAAAATAAAGTTTTTCATGATTAAAACATTTACCTAACATTGCTCCGTTATAAAAACTAGTATAACAAACACCCCCATGATATCTATCATTTTCTTCACCTTCTAGATTAATAGAAGTATCATATGAATCAGAATATAACCAAGATTTACTATAAAATGTATGTTTAACTAAAAAGTTATTAGCATCATAAATTACATAATCTACCATTTCCTGTAGTTCTTTAGGTACAGGGGCATGGGATGAAATTATAATTTTACGACCATATTTTTTTAGAGAATTAATACAATCTTTTGTAGTTTGTATAATAGCATCTGTTACAGGATATGTGCAAACAACAAAGGCTTCTTTAGAATAATCCATAGGTGTTTTTTTTATATTTAAAATATTTGAGATTTTTTTTCTATTAGCTTCAAAATTATTAAAATCTAAATAATTAATTGTATCATAATTTTCAAAATAATTTTGATAAACTTCTAAATTATATAGTAATTGTGGTATTTGATAAGATAAAGCTTCACGTATTACCAAGGGCATTGTTTCTTTATCATTTTTACTTCCTCTAGATGTAAATAAAAATAAATCCATTGATTGATAAAAATTATCTACATCTGTTCGTTCACCCCACCAAGTTAAATTAGTTGGTTTATCTTCCATTAAAGGTTCCCAATACCATTTAAAATTATCTGCTTGATTTCCTACACTATGGAATTCATATTCAGGTAATGATTTAGCGTATTCAAAAAATTCTTTTTGATTTTTTCTAGAAGTAAATAAACCTATATGTAATATATGTTTTTTTAATGGGTCGAGATTTAAACGTTTTAACACATTTTCTCTATTAGGTCTGGGAGTGTATTCAATTGGGTATTCTACCAGTATTTTAGGTATATCTATGTTTTTATACTGTTCTATTTGCCAATTTGACACAAACATAAATTTATCCGGTGTGAATATCTTAGTATCTGTATTCATAGAAGAATCATGGGATGTTTCTACTAAAAAATAATTTCTATTTACATCATATAATTCTCGAGCTATATCATCATCCATAAAATACTCGGGTATTTCTTCTAAATGGATAATATCTGGAGTAATTTTATCTATAATATTAAATAATTCACTTTTATCTTCCTCTAATGTAAAAAATTTATTATTATCTACTAATTCTAATATTTTATTTTTAGTTACAACTAAATTTCCTCCAGTACAATCTACCCATTCTACTACATACACATCAAACTCATCCTTAATAAGTTCAATTTTTTTAGTTAAATATTGTGGAAGTCCCCCGGTTGAAAGGTGGGGTGCTATAAATAAGATTTTCTTCATATAACTATTTTTTAAAACTACTTGACAATATAATAAATATTAATTACATATCCAAACTATTGTTAAATACCATTAATTTCACTTATGTTTGCTATAGGTACATCATTAACTTCCCCCATGTCACTGTTTGCTACATTATTCATGTCTCCCGTTGACCATCCTGCTGCTGTGTAAGTTAAAATTAATTGCCATCTTGATCTTGCTACAGAACTTGAGCAATCAGCATAATAGTAAGCATCAAATCCCAAACCACCACCTGGGTTAACATCTTGAAAATCAAAATCAAAATCTATAATAGCAACTCCAAAATTAGTTCCACTTGCGTTAAGAGCAGCTACACCAGCTGCATTGAATACAATGTTTTGTTGGTTTGTTGTTTGACTCCAATTAGTTGCATTTGAATATGCATTAAAGTTAGTGTCAATAAATTCCGCTTGGCCTAATGAATCTATTGAGTTATTACTATAAGCTGTAGCATCTACTGCTATCACAGGAAGTGTAACGGCTATTCCAGCTGAAATAGTAGGAATAGTTAACTCTGCTGCTGTAATACCGGTATAACCTGTTATGTCATACCACATAAAACTTCTATGTAGTTGGTATGTTCCTCTTGCTCCTCCAGTAAACCCAACACCAATTCTTTTGGCTGTTGTTCCTGTTTGAGAAGCAACTCCTGAAATATTTCCTGTTCTAATTGAACCCCAAATACCACTCCCTGCTCTACTAATACTACCTACGGCATAATCAACTGTATTTGTAGTAAAAGCTGTTAAATTTACTTGAGGCATATTTTTATGAAATTAAGATCCATGTTGGTTCTGGGTTGAAATATAAAACATTTTGTTCTATGGAATGTCCTACTAATCTTACATAATCACCAGCAACAAATCCTGTTAATGATTGTGTGAAATCCCCAGGTGTTCTTGAAACATAAACGGGTGCTCCAACAGTAAAACTAAAAATCTTAGCTTTAATCATACCTCTTAATATAACATCAACCGTACTATTTGTTGCCTTATATGCAACACCCAATAAATTCTTTGTTGATGATAAATTAGCATCTGCTTCATCCCAATTACCAGCACTGTTTAAAACTACTAATTCAAATTGAGTTACTCCACCTGCATTCCCCCCACCAGTATAAAATTCCCCAGTAAAACCATCTGAATCTGGGAGTAGATATTCAATAAATCCTGTACCATTAACTGCATTTGCATTAGTTAAGTCTGGTTGGTTTTTACCTATTTGGAATGGGTTTGTAATACCTAATGAAAAATCTGTATTTAATGTAAATGGTGAAGCTTGTGTATAATTTGCTCCATTTATCTTAATATTTGCAGCATAATCTAATGAGGTATTATCATCAACCCAAACCTCTAAAGGTGTTCCACTTGCTCCTGAGGCACCGTTTATACCTGAAGTACCTGAAGTACCATTTTTACCTGATGTTCCGGATTTACCGTTTTGACCACTAGTTCCTGAAGTACCTGAAGTACCACTTGATCCTGAAGTACCTGAAGTTCCACTACCACCATCTGAACCAGATGTTCCAGATGTACCGGATCCACCTGAAACTCCACCTGCACCACCAACACCACTTGAACCTGTAGTACCTGAGGAACCTGAGGTATTTGATTTACCACTTGTACCTGCTCCTCCATTTTGACCTGAAGTACCACTAGTACCTGTAGAACCCGATGTTCCTGCTTTACCTGAAGTACCTGCTCCTCCATTTTGACCTGAAGTACC
>TARA_R110002012_G_scaffold46538_2_pt1 | contig 10334 bp, 10 predicted proteins | sample TARA_R110002012 | Tara Oceans TARA_R110002012 (sample SAMEA4396515) | marine metagenome | biome: Westerlies Biome; feature: [DCM] deep chlorophyll maximum layer (ENVO:01000326); material: water (ENVO:00002006), including particulate matter (ENVO:01000060) such as... | depth 40 m
TTGAATGTGCTGCATCAGGGCCCCCATAACAATCCACGTAGTTACTTGTCAAGGATTTCTCCACCACCGATAAATATTGGCTCGGAATTATACAATCGGAATCCAGCACTATAAAGTAATTGCCGCGGGCTCGATTCATTCCATAATTTCGGGAATCACCAGGACCGGAATTTGTCTTCTTTAAATAGTTAATGGACAATTTATCTTTGTACTTATCCACAATATCCTCCGAACTTTCGGACGAACCATCTTCTACGACAACCACCTCAAAAGATTTATCGTAGTCCTGCAATGAAAGGCTTTCCAGCAATTCGTGGATCTCATTGGGTCTGTTGTAAACCGGCACTATAAAAGAAAAGAATAAATCCATTGAGATTTGGTATATATTAAAGACTTGAAACAAACGTATGGGCCTGCCTTCAGCCTTGCTGGAACTACATTAAGCCATTTTGAATATTATGCAACTATGGTATTGAGCAATTCATAGATGGTTATCCAAAAGGCATCCTACCGATATACTTAGCGTACTATTCCGAAAATCTATCAATTACTTCCTGACTAACACCCGTATTGGAAAAACCACCGTCGTGGAACAAATTCTGCATGGTAACCTTTTTGGTCAAATCCGAAAAAAGAGTAACGGTATAGTCTGCGCAATCCTGGGCAGTTGCATTTCCCAAAGGAGACATCTTATCGGCATAAGAGATAAAACTGTTAAACCCTTTAACTCCCTGTCCCGCAGTTGTGGCCGTAGGGGATTGGGATATGGTATTAACCCTAACCTTCTTCTCCTTGCCAAAAAAGTATCCAAAACTACGGGCAACCGATTCCAGATAGGCCTTATTGTCGGCCATATCATTGTAGTCGGGAAAGGTTCGCTGAGCGGCCATATACGTCAAAGCTACGATGCTGCCCCATTCGTTCATAGCATCGGCCTTATAAAGGCTCTGCATTACTTTGTGAAAAGAAAGGGCGGATACATCCCAGCCTTTGGTGGTAAAATCATATTTCTCATCCGTATAGGCCCTACCTTTACGTACGTTGACAGACATCCCTATGGCGTGCAGTACAAAATCTATCTTCCCTCCTAGAATCTCCATGGATTGCGTCACCAAATTATCCAAGTCCTCTTCGCTTGTGGCATCGGCAGGAACAATCTTGGAACCGGTCTTTTTTGCAAGTTCGTCTATCTGTCCCATACGCATAGCAATGGGGGCATTGGTAAGAACAAAGGTTCCACCTTCCGCATGTATGGTTTCAGCAGTTTTCCAAGCTATGGAATTAACATCGAGTGCGCCAAAAATAATTCCCTTCTTTCCTTTTAGTAAATTAAACGACATAGTCTATTTTCTTTGTGAATTTTAGATCGTCAAAGATATTAAAAATTAGTGGGTAGACCGCAGAAAGAACAAGCTAGTAAAACTGGAAATCCTATTATTGGGACATCATATTATAAGGGTTCCAGGCACAAAGGATTGTTGTACTTATGGATTAAAATGTCTACAAACAACACAAATTGGAATTCTAGATTCCATATCCATTAAGCCAAAAGTTAATCCAGTAACTGCCTGGCATGCGCCAAAGCTGAATCGGACAAGGTTTTCCCTCCCAACATTTCTGCCAGCTCTACAACCCTTTCTTCCGAAGAAAGCCTTTTCATTTTGGTATTGGTCCCCATTAGTTCTTCCTCCTTGTACACCTTAAAATGATGAACCCCTTTGGCCGCCACCTGTGGTAAATGGGTGATGGAAAATATCTGCATAGTATTGCTCATATCCTTCATAATATCCCCCATTTTATTGGAAATCTCCCCGGATACTCCTGTATCTATCTCATCGAACATCATGGTAGGCAGTTGTTCGTATCTGGCCAAAATTGCCTTAATGGTCAACATGATCCTAGAGAGTTCGCCGCCCGAGGCCACCTTCTTAAGATCACCATAGGCAGACCCCTTGTTCGCAGAAAACAAAAAGCTAAGATCGTCCTTTCCAGTGGACTTAAACTCTTTGGATGGCGAAATATCGATTTTAAAGGTTGCACTTGCCATCCCTAAGTCGATCAAAGTTTTCTCCAGTTGTTCTTTAAGCTTTGGAATAACCAACTTTCTTCTCTTGCTTATATTGGAAGCTTCGGTGTTCAGCGCAGTTTCCAATTGATGTAATTCTTTCTTTTTACGGTCTATATCGGCAACAACATTCTCGGTTGCACTTACCTTCTCATCCAAGGCATTCCTTATTTCCATCAATTCCGGAATGGTTTGGGCCTTATGTTTCTTTAGAAGATCATAAAGCAATTGAAGTTTGGCATTTACCTGCTCCAACAGTTGCGGATCCGCCTCTACCTTATCATTTAGAATATTGAGTTCGGTGGAAATATCATCCAACTCAATAAACACGGACTTTATACGCTCATTAATATCCGAATATTGGTGACCAAAACTGGCCAATTTATTGGATACCTGTTTCAGCTCCGTAAGTAGGTTTACCAGCCCAATCTGCTCGTCATTTAAGAGCTGCTGCCCATGGGACAATTGCTCCAGAATAATTTCCACATTGTTAAGCTGTTCGTACTGTTCCTCCAATTCTTCCAATATTCCCTCTTTTAAGGGAGCTGAAATTAATTCCTGCAACAAAAAACTGTTATACTCGTGTTCCTTGGTAGCGCTATTCTGAAAATCTACAAGTTTTTGTAGTTCCTTTTGTGTGGATTGATATAAAAGTAATTTTGAAGAATAGGCTGATATCACCTGTCCATTATCGGCCAGGGCATCTATTACCTTTAGTTGAAAGTCATTATCTGCAAGTCGTAATGTTTGATGCTGTGAATGCACATCTATCAATTGATCTCCCAATTGGGATAAAATATCCAAGGTAACCGGGGAGTCATTAATAAAGGCCCGGGATTTACCGCTGGGCAAAATCTCCCTTCTAATAATAGTCTTTGCCTCGTAATCCAAGTCGTTTTCCAAGAAAAATGATTCCAAACCGTATTTGGAAATTTCAAATTCTGCCTCTACGATGCATTTGTCCTCCTTCTCCCTTAATGAAGAAAGGTCCGCTCTTTTACCCAATACCAAGGACAACCCACCTAATAAAATGGATTTACCGGCACCCGTTTCACCTGTTATTACCGTAAAGCCATTGGTAAACTTAACGTTTAAATGGTCTATTAATGCGTAATTCTTTATGGAAAGATTTGTCAGCAAAGTTTATTATCTAAGATTGCCGTAAAGATAATTTATATTGCTTTGGAAAAAAATGTGTGGTAAAAAATTTCTATTTACAAAATCCAGATGAGGGACCAGATTACATTGTCTTAAGAAATTCGATCAAAATTTTATTTCACTCCAAGTGGACGAATAAAGCGGGGCTATTTTGTTCAAGGTTTGTTTAAGCTGCACTATATCCACCTTGGGGCCATCGGAAAATACATTTTGTATTTCTTCAGACTTGGCATCAAAAAAAGTTTGAATCAAAAAAGCATTGGGATGCCTACCGCCCAAAGTCTCCAGTAAACGCATGGTGCCGGCAACTACTTGCTTTCCTGTGCTATTATTATCCGCCAGAACATCCAATCCTTTTCTATGGTAATTGTACATTGCAATTCTGTACTCTCTGTAGGAATTGGACAAAAGGTTGTCCACCAACTCAAACCTACTTCTTTGCCCTGATGTCTGCGTCCATGCTGAATAACCAGCACTTTGGGCCAAAGTCACGACTTGTTGCGCCTTTTTATAAAAATCGCTACCCCCTTCCAAAGAAAAAGTGTCCGCATCCAAACCAAGAATAATGTAGGTATAGTAAGATATTACCCCTACCAAATTGGAAGTTATATTGTTTTCATTTAAGATCAACGGCTGAAACTCTATATAATCAAAACTGAGCTGATTATCCTTGTAATTGAAAATAGGGCTTTCATAGGAGGTGTTAAAAACAGGCCTTGACGATTGAATCTGAATGTTCCCTTTAAATCTACTGGATTCATACTCCGTAATGGTTATGAACATCTGGGCGTTCACCCTTTCATTTTCTTTGTAGACCCGATTGGACCACCTGTTCTTATTTACAAAATCATTTAAGGAACGCTCCAGGGTCTTGAAAATTTGTTGATTCGTCTGCCCTACCTGGTCCGAATTTATAGTAACCACACAATTCAATTCCTGAGCTCCCAAGCTTATAGAAGTTATAAAACAAATTAGGGCTAAAAATAGATTACGCATGGATCCTGTTCTTGATTTCATTTAAAATATCCAAAGCCACCTCTGCCTTGGTTTTTAACTCAAACGTTTTAATATCCAAATTCTTATCTATGAACGATATTTTATTGGTCAATTTTCCAAAACCTGCACCACTATCGTTCAATGAATTTAAGACAATGGCATCCAAGTTTTTCCGTTTTAATTTTACTATGGCGTTTTCAACCTCATTTTCCGTTTCCAGCGCAAAACCAACCAGAAACTGCTCCTTCTTCATTTCTCCCAAAGAAAAAAGGATGTCCTTGTTCTTAACCAATGTAATGGTAAATTCCTCGGACGTTTTCTTTATTTTCTGATCTGCCACTAATTTAGGTCTATAATCGGCTACCGCAGCGGCGCATATTACGATATCCATATCCGGGTACAAAGATACAGTTGCCTTATACATTTCATCGGCCGAAGTTACTTTAACAACTTCTATATGGGAATGTTGCACGGTTAAATGGGACGGTCCGGATACCAAATATACCTTTGCCCCGAGCTTGGCGGCATTTTTTGCCAACTCGTAGCCCATTAGGCCCGATGAGTGATTTCCGATAAACCTAACCGGATCAATGGCCTCATAGGTGGGGCCAGCCGTTATCAACACTTTCTTGCCACTGAGCGGTAGCCCTTTGCCAAGGTGATCCTTGAGAAAATAGACAATATCCTCGGGTTCAGCCATGCGTCCCTCCCCTATTAATCCGCTGGCCAACTCACCTGAAGTGGCCGGAATCATAATATTCCCAAAGGACAATAGCTTTTTAAAGGTCGCTGTAGTGGAAGGATGTCTATACATATCCAAGTCCATTGCCGGAGCAAAGTAAACAGGACATTTTGCCGACAAATAAGTGGCCATCAACAAATTATCGCAGGTACCATTGGCCATTTTGGACAAGGTATTGGCCGTAGCAGGAGCAATAAGAACCATATCTGCCCAAAGTCCCAATTCTACATGATTGTTCCAGGAAACAGTACCGTCCTCCTCATCTACAAATGAAGATAGCACTGCATTCTTGGACAAGGTAGCCAAGGTTAAGGGGGTAACAAAAGAGCTGGCGCTTTCCGTTAAAACAACTTTAACGTTAGCGCCAGCTTTAATAAGTAAACGAACTAAAAAGGTGGTTTTATAAGCAGCTATACCCCCAGTAATGCCTAAAAGTATATTCTTACCGCCCAACATCCTTTAAGCGTCTTTCTCTGTATTCCTGTGATAAATTTTATCATCCAACCACTCTTTTACAGCCAATGCATGTGGCTTGGGCAATTTTTCGTAGAATTTAGAAACCTCGATCTGTTCCTTATTTTCGAAAACTTCCTCCAAACTATCACTGTAGGTGGCAAACTCTTCCAACTTCTCCAGAAGCTCCTTTTTAATTTCAGAATTAATCTGAACAGCTCTTTTGGCAGCTATGGAAATAGCCTCATAGATATTCCCTGTCTTGGCATCGAAATCATTTTTATTGATCGTCACCGTGGAAACAGGAGCCTTCGAGTTTTTTAAATCGTTCATATTCATATCAAATCGTATTTTATTTGGAATAAATTTCTAATTCTTTTTCAACTTTTTCCAAGGTCTTATTGGCATCCTTAAGATACTTGGACTCAGGAAAATATTTTTTGAAGGTCATATAAGCCGCCTTGGCATCATTCAATCGATCCTTTTTAAGATAATCGAAACTGTTGAGTGCTAAATTGGTTGACGCATCAAACTTATAATAAAGGGCATCTTCGCGATAAACGGAACCCGGGTTGTCCGAAATAAAGTTGTCAAAAGCTGTAACTGCGGGAGTTAAAAAGGTATAATCAAATTCCCCAATAGTGTTGAACTGCTTTGCTATCTCATAGGATTTGCGCTCCTTCTTTGTAGTTAATTCTCTTGCCATGATGTTGGCCTCCACCAAAAATTCGGATTCCGGATAGGTATTAATAAAGTTTTGCAACTTTATCAAGGCCTTGTCAGTATCTGTCTGATCTAAAGAATATTTTGGGGAAAGCATATAATAACTTTTAGCACCATAAAACCCCGCTTCAACAGCCTTATCACTTTTAGGATAGGATTTTAGGAACCTTTCAAACTGGTAACCAGCCATATTGTAGTCCTTGGTCTGGAAATAAGAATCCGCAAGAAAATACATAACACGTTCTCCTTGTGGCTTACCTATATACTTTGGAGCAATCTGTTCCAACAAACGGTTCGCCCTTTTAAAATCACCGGCATCATAAAATTTTTCCGCCAAATCGTATTTGGCCTTAACATCTTCATTTTTAAGCACCTTTTGGTACTCACTACAAGAGCTAAGGATGGCAACCAATAATAAAAAGGAAAATAGACGCTTCATTTTTAAAAACATTTTGCAAAATTAAGGATTCTAAACGGATATAAAAAACATTTTTATCGCGCTAAAATAGCCCGCCCCTTTACCAACTACAACATTTTTATGCAAGTTTTAACTTTGTTGGTAAAAAATCCTATAACAGCTAGTTGTATTTTTCTAAACAACCGTCTTCAGCAAAGTGTTCAAAAAGCTCTTAATGGTCTTTTTTAGGGTTGCAGTGGCTTCTACCAAAGGCAACCTTACAACTGCAGTTCCAAGGCCAACAGCTTCCAACACAGCCTTGATACCCGCAGGATTACCTTCTTTGAAAATTAAATCCATACCGTCCTGCATAGCATACTGCAATGCAAAGGCTTCTTTGACCCTACCTTCCAAACCAAAACGTATCATTTGGGAAAATTCTGAAGGAAGGCCCTGTCCCAAAACAGATATTACCCCGGAACCCCCGGCCAATACCGTGGAAAGTGCGGTAAAATCATCTCCAGAAATTACCATAAAATCAGCAGGTTTATCCTTAATAGTCCGCATTATTTGAACCATATCACCACAAGCCTCCTTAATACCTACGATATTGTTGAAATCATTGGCCAACCTCAAAACCGTTTCGGGAAGCATATTACTCCCTGTCCTACCTGGTACATTATACAATATAATAGGTTTGAGCGAGGCCAAGGATATAGCTTTAAAATGCTGATATATCCCTTCTTGTGTTGGCCTATTGTAATAAGGTGAGACCGATAAAATAGCTACGAAATCTTTTAGATCAGTTTCTTGAAGTTCTTCTACAACGGCCGCCGTGTTGTTGCTACCTACCCCCAAAACCAATGGAAGCCTCCCCGCATTGGCATCCACAATAGTATCTATAACAAGTTGTTTTTCTTTTTTGGACAACACAACGGACTCCCCGGTAGTTCCCAATACAACCAAATAATCTATTCCACCATCCACACAATAGTTTACGATTTTTGCCAAAGCTATCGTATCTATAGAAAAATCCTCCTTAAAAGGAGTCACCAGGGCAACACCCGTTCCAACTAACTGTTCCATTATTTTATCTCATTTAAAACCCTTAAATATTTCCGCAACTCCTTTTTAAAAGTTTGAAAATCCTTAATGGGAGTATTCAATATCAAATCGTTCAAATTCTTATCCACACTACCAAATCCTACTTTTAACCTGGCTTTGGTCTTTAACGTCATTAATTGTAATAACAATTTTTCATCCGTATAATAATTAACCAAAAGGTCATATTCCCTGTTTAAAAACTCCAAGGCATAGCTATTTTCAATATTCGCTTTCCAACCCAAATCCTTATCAGAAAAAACCGGGGTTGAATAAGGGGAATTTTTGTCATAATATTTCTTGTACCCAATTATTTTCACAGAATTGGGCCTTAAGGAAAATTCATCCACGAACTCATAAAATGCATTGGCATTCTCAAACTCGTCCAAATCAACAATACAACCTACAGAACTTATGCCCTTATCCCGATTAATAGTTTCAGGCGGGGTGATCAAGCCCCGTTGTAAAAACTTTTTACCGGCCCTAAATTTAATTTTTTCCTTAAGCGTTTTTAAAAACATGTATTTTTACATTTTCAAGATTGTAAATGTAAATAATATCACCTCAATAATTATACGAAGGTAAGAAGTATATGGATTTAAAAAACAAACATTTTGTTATAATTGCAACAACATTACTTTTGCTGGGTTGCAAGGAATCCGTTCCCAAGCTAAGAAACATTGAGGGACAAAGGATTCAGATCAATTATTCTTCCAGCCCAAAAGATTCAATAGAAAACGTAATCGCCCCATATCGGAACAGGATCAACCAGGTTTTGGACAGTGTTTTGGCCTATGCCCCAACAGCTATATCCAAAACAGATGGCACACTGAATTCTACCGCAGGCAATTTAATGGCAGACATTGTAATGCAGGAAGTAAATCCTGTTTTTACCGCCAGAACTGGGCAACAAATAGATTTTGTTCTTCTTAACTTTGGGAGTATCCGATCAGTAATTTCACAAGGAAACATTACCGAACGCACGGCCTATGAAGTTATGCCCTTTGAAAATTCGGTGGTTATAGCCGAATTGGACGGCAAGGCCATTAGGGCCATGGTAACATTCCTAATAAAGTCCAGTGTTGCCCACCCAATTTCGGGGATACAAATAATAGTGGATAAAAATAAAAGTTTGCAAGCCGTAAACATTCAAGGAAAACCCTTTGATGAAAACAAGACCTATTATGTTGCCACTTCGGACTATTTGATCACTGGTGGTGATAAAATGGATTTTTTAAAAGAGTATATTTCTTTGACGGATTCAGATTATCTAATAAGAAATACCCTGATAGATTATTTTAAAAAAATAGACACCCTTACGGCAGCTACGGATGACCGGTTTATGCAAATCAAATAATTATGGAACGTAGAAAATTTATATCCGGATCAGCTGCTTCTGCCGCTTTTATAAGTATGGGAGGGTTATCTATGAATTCTTGCCGAAATTCTGCAAAGAAACACATTACTATCCTGCACACCAACGATGTACACAGCCATATAGATCCCTTTCCTATCAACCATTCGGCCTACCCCAATTTGGGCGGATTGGCAAGAAGGGCAACTTTGGTGGACCAAATCCGAAAAGAAAACCCTAATACCCTATTATTTGATGCTGGCGACATTTTTCAGGGTACGCCCTACTTCAATTTTTATGGGGGAGAATTGGAATTTAAACTAATGAGCATGTTGAAATATGATGCTGCCACCATTGGCAATCACGATTTTGACAATGGCCTAAACGGCCTTTATGCCCAACTGCCCTACGCCAGCTTCGATTTCTTATCGGCCAATTATGACTTCAGCAATACCCTTATGGATGGTCATGTGCAACCATATAAAACTTATATGGTTGATGGAATAAAGATTGGCGTCTTTGGATTGGGAATAGAGCTGGCCGGGTTGGTCACCAAAAAATTGTACCAAGAGACCGTCTATCTAGATCCCATAGAAATTGCACAAGACTTGGGCCGCACCTTAAAGGAGGAGGAGAAATGTGATCTAATTATTTGTCTTTCCCATTTAGGATATCAATATCAAAACCCTCAAAAGCCCGATGATCTAAAATTAGCGGCCAGAACGGAGAACATTGATTTAATTATTGGCGGACATACACATACATTTTTGGATAGGCCCACCATAACCAACAATAGAAAAAACGAACAAATATTAGTAAACCAAGTAGGCTGCTTCGGCATTAATTTAGGCCGAATAGACTATTATTTTGACGATGCCAAGGAAAAAGTTTCCCAGGGAGTGTCCATTAAGGTATAACCGCATATTATGATTAAGGAAAAAGGGAAATCTATAGTTTCAAAAAAAATTATCAAAATTCTGGGAGATGATTTTCTGGAACACACAGACGCTATAGCGGTTGAAGAACCCTTACAAATTAGTATCAGTGTTTTAAAAGCGGATTCCCCCATTACCAATAAAAATATCTCCATTACTATGAGAACGCCAGGTCATGATAAGGACCTGGCAATTGGATTTCTGTTTACCGAGGGCATCATCCAAGCTTCCAATCAAATAAAAAAGGTCACTCATGATGAAAATAGCATCAATGTCCAATTGTTTAATTCCGAAAACATAGATCTTGGCAAACTGGAGCGGCATTTCTACACCAGCAGTAGTTGTGGTGTTTGTGGCAAAGCCAGTATTGAAGCCATAAAAACAATCTGTCGCCTACCTCCATCCGCAGC
>TARA_R110002012_G_scaffold7854_2_pt1 | contig 10333 bp, 5 predicted proteins | sample TARA_R110002012 | Tara Oceans TARA_R110002012 (sample SAMEA4396515) | marine metagenome | biome: Westerlies Biome; feature: [DCM] deep chlorophyll maximum layer (ENVO:01000326); material: water (ENVO:00002006), including particulate matter (ENVO:01000060) such as... | depth 40 m
ACCATTATGGAATAATACTAGAAGGAATAGTGGCAAATGAAAATAAAAAATTGCATAAAAATATTATGCAAGTAGAAAGCAAATTAATTGAAAATGAAAAAAATCTTAAGTCTATAAAACAAAATTTATATTATTATAAAAAAACGAATAGAGATTTAAGAAAAAAAATAAAAAAAACAAACAGTAAAATAGAATCAATAGGCTCTAAATGGTATATAAAACTATTAAAGTTAATTTAAATTAAATACGGATACATATGGAAATAGAACTACCTTGGTACTTATCCCCTCAAAAAGGGTATAATAAAAAACGTAAAACAACATCAAACCTTCTACACAGATGCACTTTAAAGCATTGCTTAAGATGTAAAAGAGTATGGCAGTATGATTATTCGAATAATAGAAAGAAATTTATTCAATATGATGATATGCCAACGTATGGTGTAATTAAAAGAACTTGTGATAAATGCAAATAAAGAAAGGATAATTATATGGACGCACGAGATTATAATGAACATATTTTAAACCTAGAAGATGATAATAATAGACTAAGAGAGCTATTAAAAGAATCTAGAGATTTTCTAGCTAAAATAGGCACTTTAAAACCTATTATAATGCAAGAATGTAAAGATTTAATAGAAAAGATAAATAAACATAGAACGTACGAACATAATGCTAGTTCTTGATATAGCTGAATGGATAGCTAATATATTTATACTTGGGATAGCAGCGCTTATATGGGTGGTATCAATATTTATATTAATGATACTTGCATCTCTTGTAACAGAAAGAGTAAAAGAATACTTAACTAACTAAGGATAACAAAATGAGAAACCGACCTGATGGCCTAGAGCCTGATGGTCGGATTTCCAGAGAAAATAAAGAAAGATACTTAAATCGAGCCAAAGCCGAGGTAAAAACATTAAAATATTATTTTAGTGAAGAATGGTTTGATAAAGCATATTCTAAAAAAGTAAACATAACTAGAGGTAGACTTAAAAAAAGAATAAGCACATACCCCTTAAGTAAATGCCCAAGTTGTAAAAAGACTTGGAATTTTTACCATCAAAGAAGTAAAAACAAACAACAAAAAGCAGTGCAATATTGGGATGAGTACGAAAGACTTCCCAAAATAGAAGTTACTTGTCCAAACTGCCCGTAGGTAGTTCAAACTCTTCTATATCGCTTACTAATAAAGGAGCATAATGTTGTTCTGTAATGTTTACGCTAGAATGACCTAGTAGTTTACTAACAGTAAAGATAGGTACACCTGATTTGATTAAATTCAGTCCAAATGTCCTTCGTAAGTCGTGAAATTGTCCGTTTTTTATATTAAGCGACCTTAGGTATGCCTTAAACTTTTTACTAACAAAATCACCCTTGTAGCTCCACAATTTATCTCTACAAAAAAGTATGTGTCTTGCTTGGCTATTTAGTTTAATGATGCGTTTATCTGATTTACCTTTTACCTCAATAAATGTAGGATGTATTTGATGTGCTTTTAATGCACATATTTCACCACGTCTTGCACCTGTATAATAAGCAAAATTAAAAAACTCCTGTAGATCAGTATTTGTATGGCTATTCATTATTAATGCCAATTCTTTATCTGAAAAAACTCTAGTACGTCCTATTCTTCTTGGTAGCTTTCTAATCTTTTCAGATGTTTTATAATGTTTTTTAATTCCCCAATTGATACAAGCATTTACTTTAGCCATGTAACCTAAAGCAGTTTGTTTGTTTTCTGGAAATGTTTTTGATTTGAGATATGCATTTAACACATATATATATGTCTCTTTAGTTGCTTTAGACCATTTATTAATATTGTCTTTATTGTTTAAAAACAACTTAACAAGTTTTTTAAAAGAGACTTTACGGGTTTTTTGTTTTGGATTGTAATATTGCTTTAAAGCTTGATACTCTAACGCAGAATGAAGTTTGTTAGCTATCTTATCTTGCTTTGTATAAGCTGGTAGTATAATTCGCTTTTTATCAATCTGTTTTCTATAATAAATGTTACCCCATTGGTCTTTTATTAAATTGTCCTTTAAAGGCATAACTTACCCCTTTCATGGCTATCATGTGGCTATGAGTGTTAATTGCCAAATTGAAAAAAGGTAAGTTTGTCGTCTGTCGGAGCGACAGGATTTGAACCTGCGACCCCTGCAACCCCATTGCAGTCTAAGACTGATTTCCCCTCGTAATAAATAACATATTATAACTTACCTTTTTCACTTGTGGCTATGCAAACCTCCCACATTTAATATTATTACACACCTATAAGTTATAAAAAATATCCAATATAAAAAACTAGGGGTGGTACTAGGGGTGGAACTAGTGAGTGTTTTTATTGATTTAGGGAGGTAGGAAATAGGGTAAAATATTATTTTTTACCACTTTTATTAGTCGAACTACTCAGATTCCACTAAGTTTCTTTTTTCTCTTCCAATGCCATGTATAGGTATTCCTGTCATTTGTTCTACCCACATTTCAGGAGTTTCTATTGTTTTTGCAATGCTACGTCCAAATCTACCAAATGGAAAAAATGTCCATAGATAGTAATCAGCAAATCGTTCCCAATTGCCATTTATAGTTGCATTTATTAAGGTCATAGGATACCTAGCAATAGGTGGCGTAACAATTTGAAGTGGGGCTAATGCGGGATGAGGCCACGAAGAAAAGAATGCTCTCTCTCTTTCACGCTCATCACCAAATAACCAATCAGCAGTATCTTGCATCCAATTTAAAGGAGGTGGTATAGTAGCATCAAAAACGCTACTTGTAAACATATTAGCCAATGATAATGCAAATATATCTAATGTAGCTAATCGTTTAAATTTCTCAAAAGATTCAGTTCCTGGCTTAAAACCATATCTTTTTGCACGTTGATATGTTTGCCTTCTAAAACGTACTGAGTTCCAAGCAAATGGATGAAAACGTGTCATCATTTTACCAATTGCAGTTCTACTATAATTTGGTCTAAATGCACTGTGATATAAAAATTGTGTTGCTTCTACTCCTTTTAATGCCATATTAATAACGTATGGGTCATTGTGTTTAATATTAGGAATAAAATCTTTTAAATTATTATATGCATTTAAATAATGAGCAAAAAAACTATCTGTTCTTAATTTCTTTTCAGACCATCGCATAGGTATTGCAGCTATATTAGTAGCCGCATCTGTTACTTTATATTTTTTAGCAATTGAAAAAACATCTGCTTCAGAAAGATTACTATTACTTTTAAGCGCTTGTTGAACTTCTTTTAAAAACTCTTTCATTTCTTTTCCAGCAAATTTTCTTTCTAAAGATGCCTCTGTTACATAAAAAGTTTCATGCGCTCCACTCTCTTCTGCAAATCTACGTAAATGTTCAGATGTTGTTATTTCTGTACCATCATTTAATTTTGTTCCTTTAAATGTAGTAGCTAATAATTTCTTTTTATTAAAAACAGCAGTTGTAAAATTATGTAAACCTGCATTAGATATTGTATTGTGACTACCACCTAATACGTTGGCTACTGCTGTTTTAGGATGAGATAACAAAGTAATTAACTGCCATTTAGCTTCAGATGCTCCAATCTTATGCAGTATCCTTGAAAGCGTTTGCCTTCTTGCTTCAGGGCTTTGTGGTAACTCGCCATAAAATGGTAGTTTAGGCTTATCTTTCCTACCCCATAACTTTGTGCTTATCTTATCTAGTCCATTAATACCAGCTTCATCTGTTACATAATAAAATAATCTTTTATCCCATGTTTGAAACTTTTTATTTTTTGCTAATTCAGATTCAGCTCGTTCTTTCATAGCATCAGAAATTGTATATTCTCTACCTTGAGCCATTCTTTGAGCCATAGATTCAGCTTGGTCTTCAAATATTTTTTCTACTGTTTTAAATTTAAGTTTTTTACCTTTTCTTTCTCTGTCGTATGCTTTAATAATTGCTTTGTATTTTGCAATTTCTGATTTTTTAAGTCCAAATGTTTTAGGATTATACATAGATGGTTGACCTAATACATCTGTAGCGTAATCTCTCATTAAATTAGCCCATTCATTTGTAGTTTCTGGGTCTTTTAATGGGTCTAGCTCAACATACCTATCTATTGCTCTTTTGCTAATTAATGAAGTAGCGTTTTTAAAAAATGAATTGATCCATTGTTCTTGATAAGCTTCTACAACTTTAAAATCATAACTAGCTCCTGGCATAGGCTCTTCACCTCTTGACTGACCACTGCCAGGTTTTGAAAAATGCCCTTGTCTTTCAGCGTGTTCTTTATTTTGATACTTTGACCATAAATAATCAGCGCCTTCTTGACCACTACCATTATCAAGAGTTAATGATTTACCTAGTTGCGCCTCAAACATTGTTTCAAGTTCAGCTATTTTTTCATTAATAATTTTTCTATACATTGCATTAGCGCCTTCTTGAGAAGGTATGTTTTCAATGCGTTTAAAATCATTATTTTTTAATTCAAATCGTTTATCTATTGGTATTTTTAAATTTGCTTCACGTTGCTTTTTAGTAAGTGTTGGGTCATAAATATATTTTTTTTCTAATTGTTGCCTTAATTGTATTCGTTTATTTTCCATAAACGTTTGTAGTTTTTCTAAACTTGCTTTTGTATCACCATGAAACATTCTTGGAAAATATCTTCCTTTTATTTGACCAACTCCTTTAAAAAATGAACCATTTTCTATATAACCACTAAATTCAGGGGTGTCTGTTAGTTTAAACTGTTGCCTATATTTTTCTCTATATGCTTTTTGTTTATTTAGGGGTAAGTCTTTTACAAATTCTTCTAATTGTCGTTCATAACGCATTCTACCTAATAATTCAGCAGTGAATCCATTTTTACCTAATTGCTTTAAAATATGCCTTCCATTTTCTGCTAAAGGTTTTAAATATTTATTTTCTAAAAACTCTAAATTTACTCTTCCTGTTTTAGGATTGTATTTAACAAAGCTATTCTGCTTATTAAATGCTTCATAATTAGGTTTTTGTGCTTTATTACCTGACATTGAATACGTATCAATTAATCTAAAATCTAAATTTGATTTAACTAAATTATTATACACTCTTGTTAAAAATGCATCATTTTGTTCTGCAATTATGCGCATTAACTCATCGCCTTTTACTTTTACTTGTTTACCCTTAACAGTTGTGTTGTAAACATTATCTTTTAAAGAGTTGTATAATGCTTCATTTTCTTTCCATTCATTCCAATTGTATTCTTTTTCAAGTTCGTTTCTGCCTTCATTTCTAAGCCACCTAGTCATTGATGCTTGATGTAATTTATTAGCCTCGCCAACACCATTAGGTAAGTCTAATATATCTTTACGCCACGTAAAAAATGCATCACGTTCTTCTTGTGCAATATTAGTTACAATATTTTGAAGATTATAAATACTACCAAAGCTATTCTGTAAATGTTGCATTGTTCCCAATGGTACTTTAATGCTTGTTCTACCAAGCTTTCCTTTGGCATCCCTAAAATTGACTTCTTTAATAACTGGAATGCTAAAATCATGTGAGAATTGTTTTTCAGCAACTCGTTTAGGAAATAAATATTTATCAATCCAAGAAACTTTATTATCCTTAGGTCTATTGTAAACAATTTCTTCTAATGCATTAGCAAAGTGTTTTAAATCTGTATAAGTAGCTTCTTCAATACCATATCCAACTCTATCTCTATCTTTTATCATATCAATAAACATACCATTTATGTCATCTAAAGAATGCTCTGGAAACTTTTTAAATGCTTCTACAATTCTTTTAGCATCTAATTTTGCATCTGTTGGTGCTTTAGTACTTTTATCTGACACTTTTAAATCAAAAAGATTATTATGTGGCAGTAGTTCTTCAAATTTTTCTTTAATACCTTGGTCTTTTTGTTGTGGTGTTTCAGCTCCCTTTTTATTTACGTTATTCATAATAGGGTCAACACTAGCTTTTTTAACTTCTGCTTTAATTTTAGGCATAACTGCTTTGTCAAAAATCTGACTAAAGGTATTCATAAACATTTTTTTACTAGAGTTTGGTATTTCATTCGTTAAATACGGATAATTATGTCTACTTGTTTTATTATAAAATTTTTCAAAGCCCTCTATTTGCTCTTTTAATTTATTTACTTCATATACTTTTCTTTTAGAGTCAGGCAATGCCTCTGCTTTTTTTAATTTATCTTGATAAACTATATTTAATTCTTTTTGTGTTCTCGTTTGAGGATATAAACTGCCAAGCATATACATATCAAAATACCTAGATGCGTGTGTTGATGATATTCCCAATTCTTTTGCAGTCTCAATTATATCATTACGCCTAGTTCTTATTTGAGTTTCAGCATCTTCTGTAGTACGAACTCCTTTATTTTTTCTTAATGATGGGTCTATAGAACGTATTTTAGCATAATCGTCTTTAGAGCTTATTGCTTCTAAAGATATTCTATCTGCAAATTCAATAAAGTCAGCTTCTTTATATCCATTTTTAATCATATCGTTATACAAACGCTCACCAGCTTTATTTTGAATTAATACGCTTGTAGCATCCATAAGATCATTGGTTTTATAAGTGGTTTCTTCTACAGGCTTACCATCTTTTGATATTTGAGCTCTTTTACCAAGGTCAGGAACAATTGTAATTTTTTTCCTACGGATAAATTTTAATAGACTAGGGTCTTTAAAACCGCCTTGAAATTCACGTACAAAACGATTGTATTTTTTAAAATCAATAGTTTCAGGTCGTATAAGGTTTGTTTCAATAAAATTTTCTGGTCTACCAAATGCACTACCCAATTCAGTGAGGCTAGATTGAAGCTTTACACCAAGTTCATTAAATGCACTTAAATTATTTTGTACTGCATCTAGATTAGGTCTTTTGCCTTGCTGGTCTTTACTGCGATATAAGTTCTGTTTTACGTTAAATAACTCAGAATATTCCTCAATATTTTTTAAATCTGCAAAAGTTGGTTTACGATTTTTTTCTCCCTTTTTTGTAGGGATTACTATCGAGTTAGGCATACCCTTGTTTAAAAGAATATTTCTCATTTTAAAGGCATCTATGAGCCTGTAATACCCACTAGAATCAGCAGTTCTTGAAGACGTTTCTAATGAGTGGTCTTTATATCCATTTTCTTTTTCTAAAATCTCTTTACTCATTACTCCAGTTTTTAAAACACCATACTTTTTTCCATCTTTTATTAATGGAAATTCTTTTTTACCGCCTTTAGATATAATGTCAGAAAAAATAATATTTAAATACTCTTTAGCAGATACAATTTGACCCATGCCATCTTTCCCTACTTTAGCAGACCTACCTGAACGAATTAAAGCATTAGGCATATATTGAGATATGCTACTATTTACATATTCTAATTCTTTTTTATAAGCTATTGGGTTTTTTGTTTTACTGTATAATTGGTCATTTTTTTCAGCTTTATTTTCAATTGAAACGCCATTACGCTCTAAATTGTTTTTCTTAGCATAAACGCCATCTAAATACTCTTTAGGCATTCCTTGGTATAAAAATACTTTATCCCCATCTACATCAGCACCATCAATATTAAAATGGTCTTTTTGTCTAAGATAAGTACCATAATCATATGCACCATTTTTCTTTCCTGTAAATCCATCAAAATACAATGCTCTAGTGCCACTAATATCAGGACTAGGTACACGCATTACTGCAATACGTAAATGCTCATCTTTAAAATCTTGTATTTCTTGTTTAGTAGCCTTCTTTTTAAAAACTTGAAACACTTCCCAAGCTTTTCCTAAAGTGCCATATTGTTTATGCTTCATATCTTTCATACTATGACCAAGCATAAAGTGATCTTCTCTAATTTCTTTATTAGGTAATCTATTTTTAAATAAAGCATGATTACCAGCAACCCATGAAGATGCGCTAAAATCGTACTGAGGGTTTAAATACTTATCTGTAACATACCTTAATACTGCATCGTTAAAGTTTCCTGATTGATTTTCTAAAAAGCGTACTGCCAATGTATTGTAATCTGTGTCTTTAAATTCTTTTGCAATTCTATCAGCGTAGTTCTTTGATTCCATTAAATCAATATCATCAATTTCTGAGGACTCACTTCGTTTACGCTCACTATTTATTTTAAATATATCATCTACTAACTTTTTTACTACAGGACTTTTTGAATTGCTATTTAATATGTCTGCAATTTGCTTATGTCCTATTTTGCTAATATCAAAATCTGCGGGTACTTTTAAATTTGGATTCTCAAGCATTTCCTGTACGTATTTATTTTGTTTTTCTATTCCCAAATACGAATCTTTAAATATTTGCATTAATGCTCGTTGTTGTTTTGCCTCTATATTTAATCCCGCAAGTGTGCTATGCATTTGTCTTTTAATTGAAACAGGAGTTAAAGCGTGTTTATCTCCATATACTCCAAAGTTAATTCGTAAATCATCTATATTAATTTTGGTTGTCTCAGGTATTGTTTCAATTTTTTCACCATTTTTATCTCTTTTATAAAACTTGTATTCATTTTTTTCGTTTGGATATGCAGTATAAGTTTTGCCAGGATTTACTTTAGCTGCCGATGTCATAACAATCATACTGCCTTTATTTGGCATAACCGCATCAAATCCTTTTTGAGAAGGATGTACACCCCCTTTTAATAAAAACAACTTTCCATCTATTTCTGTTGCTATAGTTGGTTTAATATGAGATGTGGTAGGGTCTAATCCCATTTCTTTTACTATTTTATTAAATAATTCAGTATGTAAAACAACATAACCATCTACATCACTTTCATGTATTCTTTTTTCAACAACCTCTTTACCATCTTTAATTCGTTTAACATTGTATGTTTCTGGCTTAATAGGATTGTCTTTATCTTTTGCACTAGCGACATCATCAACAAAAATAACATCTAGCTTTCCGTCAGGAGTAAAATCTTTAAACTTATTGACGTTTAATACATAATCTTTACTTGAAAGTAAACTGCTACGCTTAACTAAGTCTAATGCACTTTTAAACTGACCTTTAGGGTCATATAGATAGTTACTTTTAAACATATCTTCATGCAGTTCTTTCCACATTGTTTTAGATTTTGAACCTAGCTTATCAATGCCTGTAAGTTTTAAAAACTCTTGTTGGTCAAACTTAAAATGCTCACGTTCTTTTTTTGTTTTAAGTATATCATTTAATTTTGCTTTTTTTGTATCGGGATGATAATTGCGGACTATAAGCTTACCTTTATCTTTTTCAGGTGTCCATATATATTGTCCTTTTGTCTTTTTATCAACTTGCAACATTAAATCAGCCATTTTTTTTGGAGTAAGTAAATAATCATAAACCATCTCCCCACCTTCAAAACGCATTGTTTTAGCTAATGGATCATATGACTTACCCCCTTCAATAAGTTCATCTATTACATATGTTTTACCATGCTTATATATTTTTTCATGAGGAAGTATAGGATGAGATAAGACCTTGCGCATTCCATTGGAATATTCTTCTATTTTATTAAGCTTACCGCTACTTAAATCAAATGCACTATGATATTGCTTTTGGTTCTGTCTAAAACGCTCATAGCTTTGAGTTAATGCTCTATCTATGCTATCTGTAGGCTTAACACCTAATTCTTTATATACCTCGTTTTTAAATAATTCGTATCTGTCATATTCTTGTTTAACTGGGTCTATGGCTTTAGGAGATTTTATTTCACCTATTAAATCAGAAAGTTTTTCAATTTTACCTTTAAATTTATGATTGCTTTTTATAGCTATTTTTGTATCTGTGCTAAGATTTAATCTTTTTTGAATTGCTTTAGCAGTTGAATACATATTGTCAAATACTTCAGTTTTAGAAAAAATTGGGTCTAGCATTGACATAGTTATTTTATTATTTGCAACATCAAAATCTATTTTAACAGAGTTATCTTCTTCCATTCTCCATTCAAATCTTTTATCATCATATTTTTTACGATTTAATTCATTTGAAAATTCATCTAAATGAGTAGCACTAGCTAAATCTTTTTCTGTAAATAAATCTACATCTTTGTCAAATTTTGTAAATAATCCTTTTTCTTTATTCCAAAAAGCTTTTTCTATTCTATTAATAGTTGGAGATAATTGCGTTTGTCCTCCTCCATCACTTAGATTAACTATTTCTGGTTTTGTATTTTTTAATAAAGTATTTAAACCATCTTTAACAGTTGTGTTGTGAGGTTCTTTAGATTTCTCTGTAGTTTCTGTTTTTTGACGTTCTTTTTGTTCACCTAGTTTTGTTTTTACTTTTTCATTTGCTTTAACAACTTTATCTGCAATTTCAAGTGAAGTTAATTCATTACTTTCTTTAGCTTGTAC
>TARA_R110002012_G_scaffold30307_2_pt1 | contig 10330 bp, 23 predicted proteins | sample TARA_R110002012 | Tara Oceans TARA_R110002012 (sample SAMEA4396515) | marine metagenome | biome: Westerlies Biome; feature: [DCM] deep chlorophyll maximum layer (ENVO:01000326); material: water (ENVO:00002006), including particulate matter (ENVO:01000060) such as... | depth 40 m
GGTTCAATAAGTTACATAGGAAATCAACCACATAACTCAAGACGTTGGTCTGGAAGTATAACAGAGGTATCAATATTTGATTATGCTCTTTCAGCATCACAAGTAACACAATTATATGGCACTGGCTCTGCAGTTGGCAACCCTATGGCAATAACAAACGGGAGAAAACCTGTTGCATATTACCCGCTTTCAAATGCTGGATTTAACGGAGAGTTTTTAGCAAGTAATGGAGCAGAACAAGATTATGTATTTAATGTGCCATCAAGTAGTAATATAATTACTGGCAATGCTTTTAGCAGTATTATAACTGGAGCAAATAAAATTGGTATTTGTACTATTTCTTATTGGTTAAGCACTGGAACTGGGCAACAAGATATTATTGCATTAACTGATTCTATTTCAACTACTGCTGGTTTCAGGATAGATAGTTCTGATAGACCTCAATATCTTAATTCACAAGGTGGAAGGTATTACAGATTTAACGCAGTAACTGACAAATTAGATAATAATTTTCATCATTGGGCTTGGGTTTTTCCAAGTGATTCAGTTTATACAAGTTTAAAACTTTATATAGATGGAGTTGAAATTGGTTTTAACTATGATTATTCATTAGCACCAGCAAACACTCCTTGGAATGGTTTTTACATAAATAAATATCAAAACGCAAGTAATGCTAACTTTAAGATTAGTAATTTATCTGTAATTAGTTCAGCATTACCAGCAACGGGAACTGAATCAGTAGAATCTTTATATAATTACGGAACACCGCCAAATATAGCTTCTTATAGTGGTTTACAAGGATGGTGGGAATTAGATGCTTCAGCAACTTTTGACGGTTCAAATTGGAGTGTTCCAGATGCTTCAAGTAATTCTAACACTGGCACATCATCAGGAATGACTGTTGCAAGTTTAACGCAATCCGACCTTATAATAAATGCACCCTTTGACCCTTTTTCTTTAGAGCTGGATGGAAGCAATGATTACATAGATTGTGGTGATTTAACTTCATTAAATAATCTAACTGCTTTTAGTACATCAACTTGGATTAATTATTCAGGGACACCAAATGCTTCAACACACGTTTTTTTGTCTGGTGGTGTATCAGTTGCTGATAGATTTTTTATTGAATTAATTTCATCAACTCAAATAAGATATGGCTCAGGTTCAGCTTTTGATGATGTTACAATAAGAAGTATTAATTCGGGAGAATGGCATCACTTAGTAAGTGTTCATAATAATACAAGTTTAGATATATATTTAGATGGAGTCAAACAAAACGCATCACCTATTACTGTAAATGCGCCAACAAGTAGCATAGGAAATGATTTTATTATTGGTGATTATACGTTATCAAAACAATATGAATGGAATGGAAAACTTTCAAATATTTCAATATATAATTCAGTATTAACATCCGCACAAGTAACAACACTTTATAATGAAGCTAAACCTTTTGACTTAAACACTTTTGCAGTTACACCAGTAAGTTGGTGGAGATTAGGGGCAGTAAATTCATCATTTGATGGCACAAACTGGACTGTTTTGGATGAAATAGGAACTAACAACGGAACTTCAGCAAATATGACTCAAGCAGATTTAGTTGATGGAGTAGGAGCAACGGGTTCTGGAACATCTTCGGGAATGTCATCAGGAACAAATAAAACTGGAGATGCACCTTATAGTAATTCAAATGCAGTATCTTACAATATGAGTGTAACCGCAAAATCAACATCAGTACCAACATAATATTAAAATAAAAATAAAATGGCAACATACATAGTAATAGAATTAACAGAAACAAGCAAAGTAGATTACTCTCAAGTTAATCAAACATCTGCGCAGACAATGCGTAGAAACTTAGCAAATACTCAAGGTTTATTAAGCTACATTACAGAACCAAGTTATGTAACAAGTGGAGCTTTGCCTATTGTAGGTGATAAAATGAATCACTCAGAAGCACTTACTCTTATGAGTAGTCCTGAATGGTCAGAACCTATGCCTGAATAATGAGAGGAACACTAAAAATAGAAATTGCTCCAAAACGTAAAAGAAAAGGCATACACGCAAAGAGCAAAACAAGTAAATTAAAGGGCAGTAAAAACTACTCTAAAAAATATAATGGACAAGGAAAATAATATAGTAATGGGAGACCACAATTTATTGATTGCATTAGCTGGTATAGTTAGTGCTTTAGGACTAAAGGAGATTTGGAATATTTGGAAAAAAAGAATGGATATTTCAGCAAAGAAAGAAGAACGTGCTGATGGTCTTTCCTTAAAAGTTATTGAAGAATTAAAGGATAAAATTAGTGCTTTAGAATTAAAGATAGATGTATTAATAACAGAAAATACAGAACTAAGAGTAAAGATTGCTAAGATGGAGGAAAGGTTAATTCAAAATGCTAAGAAATCAGCATCAAGAAAAAGAAAACCAAATGAGTAATTATTGCTCACATAGTAGTGAAGATATTAAATACTACTATACATATGTTAAATCAAAAAAACAATTATGAGAGAAGTAAAATATATTGTAATTCATTGTAGTGCTACAAAAGAAGGTGTAAATGTAAGTGCATCAACCATTGATACATGGCATAAAAGAAGGGGGTGGAATGGAATAGGTTATCACTACGTTATTGGCATTGATGGAAAAATAGAAGCTGGTAGGCCAGTTAATACAATGGGTGCACATGTTGGTGGTGGTGGAAATAGAGCTTCTATTGGCATTGCATACATTGGTGGTGTTGATGCTAATTTGAAAGCAAAAGACACAAGAACAGAAGCACAAAAGAAATCATTAATTAAGATAATTGAAATACTAAAAAACATTTATCCACAAGCTTCAATTCATGGTCATAGAGATTACTCTGTTGACAAAGATGGTGATGGTGTAGAGCCACATGAATTTATGAAAATGTGTCCATGCTTTGATGCAGAAGTAGAATACATGCACTATCAACCAAAAAGTTTTAAACCCAAAAGCAAAAAAGCAAGGGACATTAAAAAATCAAAAACTAAGAAATGAGCAATAAAGTAAAAAATACAATAACTAACATACTTGGTATAGCATTATTTATTTACAATGTATATATGTACTATTATGGTGAAGAATCCTTTGCAAGTTTTGTTAGTATATTAGCAGTATCATTAGCATTATTTTTATTTAAAGGAACTGAAACAAAACAATGGTTAAAAAAAGCATTAGCCAAATTCTCATAATATGTTTTTTAATTAGTTGTTCACCTCAAAAAAGGTTAAATAGATTAGTTAGAAAATATCCACAATTAACACAGTTAGATACTATTAGAATTATTGACACTATTGTTATAGATAATTTTAATTATGATACTATTGAAACTGTAAATTACCATGATACAACTATTATAGTAAATAATGAAAGAATTGAAGCCAGATACTTTTATGACACCCTTAGGCAAGAGATATACCATGAAATCACGTGTAAAAGTGACACAATTATTCAGGATAGATTTATACCTATTGAAACGGTTATTGTTCAGGAACAAAAAACATGGCAGAAATACAAGCCGATGGCTATCTTTAGTATTGTAATTTTAATTGCTTTGGCTATACTTAAAAGAATTGGTATAGTATGAAAGCTAATAAACCAGAAAAAGGCAGAGGAAACGCAAGGTACAGATTAACACCTGATGAAGTTGGTGTATTAAGGGAATACAGAAGAATAAAAGAAGAAGCAGAATTCCAAGGGGTAAATCCAAATGATGTTCATTCAGGTTGGATTAAATCAAAAAAATCATCATTATATTTTAAGAATAGTGCTTTTAGAACTAATGATTTAAAACAATTCAAAAAAGATTTAGTAAAAGATTTAAAAGAATATGCACCAAATTTTAATAAAGTTAAAAAACCTAAAGTACATAATGGTCATTGCTTGTTATTATCACCAGCAGATATACACATTGGAAAGCTTTGTAAATCCTTTGTAAGTGGTGAAGAATACAATAAACAAACCGCAGTTATTAGAACTTTAGAAGGTGTACAAGGTTGCTTAGAAAAAAGCAAAGGGTTCAATATAGACAAAATTATTCTAATAATTGGCAATGATGCCATGCATATTGATAGTTCAAGTGGTGGAAAAACAACAAGCGGAACTGTTCAGGATGTAGATGGATTATTTTATGAGCATTTCCATATTGCTAAAAGGTTATATATTAATATAATAGAAACTTTATTAGAATTTTATCCTGATATTCATATAGTTTATAATTCATCTAATCATGATTACTTAACTGGGTTTTGTTTAGCTGATGTAATTGCAACATATTTTAGAAACAATAAAAATATAAGTTTTGATATTAGTTTGCATCACCGTAAATACTTTACGTACTATAATAATTTGATTGGCAGTACACATGGCCATGGTGCAAAATGGGACTTATTGCCTTTATTAATGGCAGATGAAGCAAAAGAATGGAGTAATACAAAGTATAGATATATGTTTACCCACCATGTTCACCATAAAGTAGGTAAAGATTATGTTGGTTGTACATTAGAATCTTTTAGAAGCCCTTCACCAGCTGATACATGGCACTCTAAGATGGGTTACACTTCATCTAATAACCAAGCAATAGAAGCTTTTATATTCTCTAAACATGATGGCCAAGTTGCCAGATTAACACACCTTTTTTAATATTAAAATTCTAAGTATACTTTGTATGCTTGCGTGTATACTTTCATGTATACTTATATGTATTAAATAAAAATTATTCTATATTATTTTGTTTTATAAATATATTTATATATATTTGTTAAATAATTACAACTAAACTATGAAAAAATTAATATTAGAATTTACTGCCTTAACTGCTATATTTATTATAGCATATCATTTAATAACAACTATAATTTTAAATATATCATAAATATGGAAAAAGATAATACATTATATGTACATGAATCAGAAATGCTTTGGAGTGAAAACGGTGAAGTGTATTTACAATGTGGAAATGGTAGAATAGTATTTAATGCTGATACTTTATTCAATGACATTCCACACTTAGCAGCATTAGCACTTAAAGAAAGAAAGAAACAAGAAACACAAATTCTTGAATTATTAACTAAAATAAAAGAATAAGATGGTAAGAACATTTTACATACCAGAAAACAAAAGAGAAACTATGATGAAGTTTGTAGAAAAAGCTGAAGAAAATGGAACAAGCTATTCAAAACTAATTGTAGAATTTATGGAAAACTATATAAAACAATAATTATGCAGATAACTACAACTAAACAAGTATTTCAATTTCAGGATGGCCAAACTGATGTTGAAGTAAGTATTGAAAAAAAAGAAGGTCAACCAACTATTGTGCAATTTACAAGCTTTGAAACTAATCATCATTTGATAGTTGAAACTGGTGAATTTGCTGAACTCTTTAAAATATTAACCCAAGTAAATTCAATGATATGAGTTTAAATCACTACATGACATACCTTGAAGAATGGGAAAGGTTTAATAGAACATCAGAACTAAATGAAGAACTTAAATTTTTAGTTCTTAGAATAAACTACAATAAAAGATTATTATGTTCTAATACATGGACACCAACAAAAAAAGACCTAATAATACACAAGGAAAGATTTAATCAATATTTAGAATTGTTTAATGAATTAGATAATAAACTAAAAATAAATGACTATAATTATTTTCCTATAAGAATGAAAACTATAAAAGAATCAATAATAAAAATTAGAAACTATGAGAATAAAAGAATTAGCTAAAAAATATAATCTTGGAAAAAATGATTTCTGGGAACTAAAAAGAGGTCAAAAAAGCATGTGGATAATAACACATGATGCAATAGAAAAAATTGCAATAATTGAAAACATTGAACTAACTAAATTTGAAGTATTAAATACTGAAGTGGATTTTGCAAGGTTTTTAATTACAATGCAAAAGGGTGATAAAACTATTGTAAGTGTTGGTGAAGCATCTACAAAAAATTGCACATCAAACTATTATGGATGCATGGCCGAAAAACGCGGTATTGATAGGTGTGTGCTTAAATTAATAAGTGCCTATGAATATAATATATACTCTGATGTTGAAGCTGATGCATTTAAACAAACTAACTAAACTATATATCATGAAAAAAGAACATTTAAGCTATTCAGCATTAACACAATTTAAAAAGTCACCAAATCATTTACTTGCATATTGGGAAGGAAAACAAAAAACAACTGATGCAATGTTATTTGGTTCATTAATACATAAAATTATATTGCAACCTGAAACATTTGACTTTGAATATGTAGTATTTGAAGGCAAAGCAAGAAGGGGCAAAGAATGGGTAGAATTTGCAGAAATAAATAAAAACAAAACCATAATAAAACAAAGTGAATTAGATGCAGCATTAGAAATTACAAATGCAGTTGCTAATGATAAAATATTTATGGACTTAATAAGCAAATGCACTAAAACAGAACAACGTGTAGAATGGATTGAACAAGGTGTTAATTTTAAAGGGTTTGTTGACATGGTTGGTGATGGATGGATAGCAGACATAAAAACTTGTAATGATGCCCTTAAACTCAAAAGAGATATATACTACAATGATTATAAAATGCAAGGTGCAATGTATTTAGAAAGTTTTCCGCCAAATACAAAATATTATATTATTGCAGTAGAAAAAAACATACCATACAATGTAAAAGTATTTAGATTAGCTGAAAATATGTTAGAAGCTGGATATTTAGATTACATTGATTTAACTGCAAAGTATAATGAATGGAATGGCAATCCCCAAGGATATACAGAAGAAATAGAAGAATTATCATTTAAAGAAGATTAATATAAACCAATAAACTATAAACTATGAAAAAACAAAAGCAATTTAAATTACATAAAATTTATAAAGAAATAAATAATACAAATGCCATAAAAAAAATTAATGGTAAAGATTATATTGATTGTAAAAACTTTGTGAATTTATTTGATGAATGGAAAAATGAAAAAGTTTTAGATTCTTATGAAATTTTAGAAGTAATTCAGAAAGATATAAATTTAGTAATATATAGATATTTAATTGATGAAAACAGAATATAAACCAATAAAAACAATAAATTATGAATGTAAAAGGTAAAATAACAAAAATACTTGATACTAAAACTGGTACAAGTAAAGCTGGGAAGGCATGGAAAAAAACATCTTTCATATTAGAAACAGATGAAGAATATAATAATCTATATTGCTTTGAAATATTTGGTGAAGAAAAAGTAGATAAATTTCTTCAATGGAATGGTAAAGGTGATACAGTTACTGTTGATTTTAATGTAATAACTAATGAATGGAAAGGAAGTTACTATACTGCTTTAAATGCTTGGAAAGTGTTTAGAGATGATAATGCTTCAGTACAAACAGAAGAAATGGCTGAAGAAGGGGACTTACCCTTTTAAGTATAGAGAAACTATAAAACTATTAGAAGATGCTGGATTTGAATACAAAACTTATAAAAGATTTGCTAAAACAAGGGTTAACACCAAAACAAATAGCAAAAAAATATAGTGTTAAATACTATGTTATTTATGATTTAATAAATAAAGATGAAATAACACTATTAATGATTCAAGGTTACACTATGCGCCAAATATCTAAAAAACTAAATTTAACTTATACTATTGTTAAAAAATATATAAACAGATATAGAAGGAATACTGTGCCAGTTCATTTTGATTCAAAAACTGAAGCATATTATAATAATGAAGATGATTACTCAAGGATTCCAGAATATACTTTGGAGTCCTTGGATATCAATGAAATACTTGCTTATAATAGATATAACAATAAACACAAGGCATACTATGAATAAAATATACCAAAAAACTTATAAAGAAAGAAAACAATATATTAATCATGCTGAAATAAAATGTGAAGAATATTTGAAAAGTAAAAATATTTCTTATGTTCATTTTGGTTGGACTGATGAAATAAAAGATAATATGGATATATTTAGTGGCTTTTTAAATTTTGATAATAAATTACGTAAGCAACCAGATTTTTTAATTTATAATAAAAACTTTCATTTTATAGAATGTAAATCATTTGATAATCAAGATTTTTTTAGATTGAAAGAATGTGATAAAGATGCTTATAAATATTGGAATTATTTTATAAAACTTTATTTGTTTATTTATAGCCATAAAAAAAACATATATAAAATTATTGAACTAAATAAACTATTAGAAATATTACCAGATTGCATAACTGAAAAAATGCCAGACAATAAACAACCCTATAAATTGATACCTTTAAACAAACTATATAAACTATGAACCAAAAACAAGGATGGATAAAAATCCATAGGCAGTTGTTAGATTGGGAATGGTATGATGATATAAATGTAACAAGATTATTTTTACACATACTTTTAAAAGCCAATCACAAGCCAAAAAACTATAAAGGTGAGATTGTCAAAGTTGGTGAACATTTAACAAGCCGAGATATATTATCAAAAGAAACTGGTTTAACAGTAAGGCAAGTGAGAACAGCACTAACTAAGCTAAAAATGACCAGCGAATTGACCATCACATCAAGTTCACAAGGTACTAAAATTCAAGTAGTTAACTATGAAAAGTTTCAAGTAGTGACCAGCGACATGACCACAAAGCGACCAGCGACCGACCAGCGAGCGACCAGTAACAAGAATGTAAAGAATGAAAAGAAGAAAAAAAATAAACAAAAAAAAGAAATTGTAATTCCTTATATGTCTACTAAAAGCATTAATAATTATTTAAAACAAAAAAACAATGATAGTTAATAAAGAAGAACAACTAAAATACTTATATGCTTTTAAAGATGGTAAAATACAAAAGGGTATGGGTATAGGTTGTGAATATGATAATTACTATGTACATAAAAAAGGTACTATGACTGTTGTAATTGGTTTAGACAATGTGGGTAAAACATTTTTTTTATTATGGTATTTTTTGTGTTTAAGTGTAAAGCATAATGTTAAATGGTGTATATGGTCAGGTGAAAATTCTGCTGGACAACTTACAAGAGATTTAATACAAATGTATTCACAAAAAGAAATAAAAAATTTAACTAAACCACAAATACAAAAATATTATAATATAGTTTCTAATTGGTTTACTTTTATTAGTAACAAAAAAATGTATAATCACAAAGATTTATTAAAAATATTTAAGGAAAGCAATTGTGATGCTTGTGCTATTGACCCTTACACCGCTTTAAATCATGATAGAAGGGTAAGCCAATATGAACGTAATTATTTAATCTGTAATGACATTAGAGATTTTTGCAACACAACTGGTAAAACAGTATATATTATGACACATCCAATGACAGAAGCAGCAAGAAGGGTTTTTCCAGCTGGTCATGAATATGAATCATATATACAACCACCAAGAAAATCTGATACTGAGGGAGGGCAAGTTTTTGCCAATAGAACAGATTCTTTCATAAGTATCCACCGCTTCATAAATTCACCAATATTGTATAAAATGACACAAGTTAGAATTGAAAAAATAAAAGATAAACTAACTGGAGGTAAACCAACATTAGCAGACCCATTATGTTTTGATTTTAATTCTGGTATGGGTTTTACTATTGGTGGTGTGAATCCTTTAAAAAATGAATTAAATAAACAATTAACTATATAAACTAAAACTATGGATGAATTAGAACTACTATTAAGAAAGAATGAATTGCATATCTTAATTATAAAGGCCTTACATGACATTGATAAGGGTAATGCTCCAAAAAGTAAATTAAAGGCCTTAGAAACTCTTAGAATGACTTTAGAGACCATTAATGAGTTAGCTGAACTAAACAGAAACAAAGATAAAGCATATAGAAAACTAAGAGTTGATAATGCATTACAGACAAAAGAAATAGTTGAATTGAAACTAAAAATTACTAAATTACAAGAATTAAAAGAATTATAATTATGAATGAAACAATAGATATAGTATTTTACTTGATGTTAGTTTCTCACTTTTTAGCGGTAATTGCTGGAATGTGTATAGTTAAAATAATAGATGAATATATAAACAATAAACAATAAGTTATGCCAAAGCCAAAACCAAATGAAAAGAAAAAGGATTTCATGTATAGATGTGTTCCTGAAGTTATAAAAGAAGGTTATCAAAGTGACCAAGCCATTGCAATATGCTCTAAGTATTATGAAAACAAATCTAAATAAATATAGGCAAGTAAAAGATTGCGTTTATACACATCCTCACCAAAGGATAAATCAAAACATAATTAAACACTATTGTGAGTTATACCCTAATGACAAAGAACTTGGTGAACAAATAAGAAAACTATATGAACC
>TARA_R110002012_G_scaffold126161_1_pt1 | contig 10325 bp, 8 predicted proteins | sample TARA_R110002012 | Tara Oceans TARA_R110002012 (sample SAMEA4396515) | marine metagenome | biome: Westerlies Biome; feature: [DCM] deep chlorophyll maximum layer (ENVO:01000326); material: water (ENVO:00002006), including particulate matter (ENVO:01000060) such as... | depth 40 m
ACCATGGAACATTGAGCGCAGCTAGGTGCCGTTCCCTATACGCTTACAAAACAACCTCTGCCTTTAAGCCCTTATTATTAGAATAAAAGAAACAGTTTTCAATACCGTTAGGTGTCTGAGGAATGATAGATAAACCCAAGACCATTTAATACTCTAAACGGCAGGAGGTTTTTATATTCGCATAGAGCCATTGTTTACAAATGGAGAGTGAGGTGATTTTAAGCGGCTTATTAAATTTATAAACAAACCAGCAAGACAATACTACGACATTTTTCATTTGGTTTTCCTTAACCACTCTATAAATTGCACGCATGATGTCGAGAAAAACTCTCGACATCTATACCCACAAATAATAGCGATATGAAAACCATCAGATTAACAATTTATTATTTAAATGGTTCGAGTAAATTTATCCATATAGTTATAAATAAGGAAAGTGATATTCATATGTAACTCTCTTATTTATTTAGTAATTTTTTACTGATAGAGATGAAGTAATTTCCAGATATCTTTCTTAAGTTCGCATCTAACACTAATAGCCAACTAAGCAACAAGAATATACTAAAGCTCACGGCACCATAAATAACAAGCTCAAACCAATTGATTTTTGTCATAACCACAAGAGCAAGCCATAAACCGACACCGAAAACTAAAAAGTTAGCCCAGAATAATTTACGAATGATCAGCCAGAGCTTTAATTCATTATAAAAACTGTACAACCATAAGCTTAGCACAACGTTAGCAATAAAAGAGCCAATTGAAGTGCCTATAGCGACACCAATAAGCCCGTACTTTAACCCTAGCAATATTGATAATGAGATATTAGTAATTGCCCCAAAAAGGCTGACTAATGAAATGTATTTATGTTGAGCCTGCGCCAGCAACACTTGATTAACTGAAGTATAAATTGCTTGGCAAAAGAAGGTGAAAATTAAAAAATAAAGAATATTTGCTGCTGAGGCAAACTCTTCGCCAACCCAAAGTACGATAAAGGCTTTGCCTAAAATAATTAACGGAGCGGAAAAAAGCGTCGCAAAAAATAAGTTAATCATTATCGCATTATGAAATAACTCATCCAAGTTTTCATTTCTTGACATTTTTTTCATAAAAACAGGAGATAGGAAACCATTAACTGTAAAAACAAATGACTTAATATGTTCAGCTAGGCGGTTAGCGACGCCATAAACAGCAACAGATGAAAGACCGATAAGCTTAGTAACAATAAATGGATCCGCTTTCGAATTTAATGTGTTGGCAACACCATTGGCAACAACATGTTTAGAAAATGCAAAAAGCGACTTCAACTCTTCTGTAGACACCAACTTAAAACTAAACTTCATTGGAGGGTAGAGTTTCTTTATGTAATAAATTTTAACCCCGTTAGTTAATACATCAGCAAATAGAGTAGCTATTATTGCTCCCCAAATATTCATGCTGGGTATCAATAAGAAAATCAAAACAGATTTTATCAGCACATTAACCATTACCAGGTTAGAGTCAATATCGAGTCTTAAGAAGGAAGTAATGAAACCATGAAAAGGGTTCATTAAAAAATCCATTAATATTTTTGCTGAGAGAACGAATAACGCCATTTTCAATGCTTCAGCATCAACCGTTGTTCCAAAAAAGTCAGCAGAAAACAATGCGACACAAGCCAGCAAACCAACGGCTGCAAGACCAAGGCAACCAAAAAGTACGATACTTGTAGAAAAAACAGTATTTACTTCTATTGGATCATCCTTCTCCAACGCTAATATAGTATGGCGTTGAACTGCTGATGGAAAGCCTAGTTCGATAACATTAAACCAACCTATTATCGAAAGAATAAGCAACCAAAAACCATAGCCATTAGCGCCAAGGACATTAATAAAATAGGGAGTAAGTAATAATGAAGATACAACTAATACAATTCTTTCTATAAACCGAAAAACTGAACTCTTAAAAAATAATCTTTTAGTACTCATTCTTTAACGCTCGTAAAATGTTATTCATCGTTAATTTCTTTCCTAAACCGTCTCAATAAGGAGAGTTTATTATTCAATTTCCAAAGTGAAACTGGCCATAAATGACTAGTTTCAGAATGGATAATTATTTGAAAAACGTATTAAGTCTCTCACTAAAATCACTTTTTATTATCAACTGTCCAGCAATTCTTAGTTCTTCAATTATGCATATATCACTTGTTATACTTAATAATGTTATACATATAACTGGACTACTTTCACTTTTTGTCATTATTATGGGTATTATTTTCTATCGCTCGTATACTTTTATATTTAATAAATCAATACTAATGGAAATTAAAAGCTTACTAAAAAAACAACCTAATTCAATAAAGTACAAATTTTATCAAAATTTTCTAGGTATTTTGATGTTAAGTACTGCTCTTTATCTACTAGTTCTTCTTTAGTAATAGCCATTGCTTGATTTATTGCTTTCGAAAGTTCATTTGGAAGCACTCCGCGGGGCATTGCAGGTAGATCCCAAGTCGCCATATAATTTATTTGCTTACGATGCGTAGGCATTAAACCAACTCGAGGTACATGAAAGGCCATAGATGTTATAAGGCCATGTAAACTGGTTCCGCAATAACACTGGGAGTTTTTAATAATATTCATCAGATCAAAAACGCCACCATTTAAATATTGTTCAACTTTAATGTTTTGCCCTAAATATCCTTTTATTCTTTCGATGCCAGCAGAATCACTATGCCCAGCAGCATTGCCAATCGCTATAAAAACAATGGTTAAGTTATATTCATTTGCTATAGAGGTTAAATTTTTTGCAAACTCTGCTTCAAAACCTCTACAGTGTGCAGATGATATTTGAAAAACTAGATAATTGCCGTTTAATTTAGTGATTAATGATGCCGCTGCATTACCTGTTTTTTTATTTATTTCTTCTTCCGAATAGACAGATGACATAACAGTGGCAGAATCAGGGTAGATATCACTTATATTGCTTCCAATTCGTTCAACATGTTCTCGTCCAAACTTATCACGTACGGTTACATAGTCGGCTTCATTTAACGCGGCTGATAAACTTAATGCCGCATCTCCATGAATGTTGGAAACTGATGTAGCTCCTACTGAATTATATATAAGCTTCATTTCTTTACCAAGATCCACCGACGTTAAATCAAAAGGTGTAGGTGACTTCAGTCCAATAATGTTTTTAATTACCTTCTCAGTAATTCCAGGAATAAAACGTACAAATACTCGTTCGAATACTGAGAATAAAAAATTAGGTAACAAATAGCTGTACGCAGAAAGCCAATCACAAGCAACCACATCCCCGCCAGCCAGAATAATAGCAACGTCTTTGTTACTCTCATTTAAAGCTTTCTTTATGCTATGCGTTGGTAATGCGTTAAATTGAGACAGGTCACTTTCAATTAAACCTGCAACTATAATTTTTTTCTCGGGAAATTTCTCAGACAGTAATCTCTCCATGACTAATGGAAATAATAAGTCACCATAATTGTGCCTATCAAATGCTCCATATAATATAATATCGTTCATATGTAATTTCTCTTGTTAAGTCTTAAGTTAGTTTTATATTTTTTAAACAAGATATAAAACTAAGGATATTGTTATATATCTATACAAAATTTTTAAGGATATTTATTTTTTATATTTGAGTGCTCTTTTTTCAATTAAGTGCCAAGAAATGTATGATAAGAATAACGTTAACACTGCAGAGGTTATGAGGAGGCAAGTAACATTAATCCCTGGTATTAATGCCACAACACTTTGTTGTACTGGCCAAGCATAAATGTAGATGCCGTAAGAGTAATCACCACATTGATTAAATTTACGAACCCCGCCTTTAGGAATATAAGCAATATAAAATATAACATAGAATATGGTGACATTATAAACGATAAAGAAAAGGTCGGTGTGCATTGCTGAAACTAATAAAAAAAAGACCGCTACATAAAACAAACGTTTCGAAAGTACTAAACTATCTTTAAAAATGTAGCATGCTGTCCCTATAAAAAATAACGAGTACAACCTAAAGTCTTCAGATGCAAAGTATGAAATAGGTAAAAAAGTGTAAAAGTGATTTGTAATATAAACAATCATACCAAGCAATGGGATCAGTAAATAAAGTAAACGTTCACTTAAAAGACCTTTTGACCATAAAATTAAGCGATGAATAGCAATACTGAATATAACCAGAAGACAATAAGCTCTGACTTCAAAAGGTAATGTCCACAAGGAACCATTAACAACACCTGACCAAGGTAATGACTCAAAAACACCAGGTAAACCTGCTTCTTCACCAAAAAAAAGCACCGTATTTTTAGCTAGAAAAAGATAGGTTTGGGGGTTAATTAAGTATTGTTCTAATGGGTAACTTGTAAAATATAAGCCAACAACAAAAACACAAAATAATACAGCTGCAAATAAACCAGGATAAATACGAAGAAATCGAGCCCATAAAAAATTAGTCAGATCTTTTTTCACAAATAGGCTATTAGCAATTAGAAAACCACTTGAAATAAAGAATATATCGACAGCAATTTGTCCAAAAGACATACCCAAAAGTTGTTTGAAAGGTTCAGTTTTACTGCTCCCTAACGCTAAAGAGAAGCTATGACTAAACAGCACACCAAATGCAGCTATGAAACGAATTAAATTAAAATTATTATCTCTAGATTCTAAAAAGCAAATAAGCGATCTACTCATAACAACTTCCCTATTTTATGAAGCACTATAAATTTCGCTTCATTTTTTGTATCGTCTGCCAAACAAAGTTAGGTACTACTTTCAACAATCTACCCTTTAATGATAATTTCCCATTATTTTTTAATCGTGATGCTTTTAAAAGTGTGTCACCCGCTAAATTAAACATGCCATTGTAAATATAGGTATTGGCGTATCTAACATGTAAATTTTGCTTTATTTCATCCCAATTAACCGACTTGTTATGTTTCTTAGCCATAGGTTCAATTTTATCTAAACAGACTAACTCTGCAGCATGCATTTTTTCTTCATTTGATGAATAGTTGTCACCATGAAATACATGCACAGCTAAATCTTCAGCCACAAAATCAAACTGGCATACTAGCGATAATTTTAACCAAGCTAACCAATCATCGACGCCCATCAAACTGCTTTCGGCATCAAAGGCATCATTATTTTCTAACAACACTTTACGCGCAATAACAGTACAGCACGTGATTTTATTTTCGTTTATTAATACCTCAAAGACCTCACCTTTACAGTCCTCATCAAACGTTGAGGCCACTACTTTATTTTCCAATAAATAAGCTGCTTCTGCACCACAATACACCACACCAACTTTCTGATCGTCGAATAATGGAACTTGTTTTGAAAGCTTTGAAGGTAACCACAAGTCATCTTGATCACAAAAAGCAATCAATTCACCTTTAGCTAATTTAATGCCAAAATTTCTTGCTTCTGCAACACCACCGTTATCTTTATGATACACCCTAATCCTGTTATCTAAACTCGATAAATTATCCAATATCACATCTGAACCAGCCGGGCAGCCGTCATCAATAAGTAACAACTCAATATTCGAATAATCTTGAGATAAAATCGATTTAACGGTCTTTTCTATATATTCTCTGCCTTTATAGACAGGAATAACAACTGAAATTAACTGGTTCATATTTAACGGTACTACCTTTAATTTATGCTTTGGTTCAACTTAATTAATCTATTAGGTTAACTAAGTGCTTTTGCAGATTTATTATTTATATAACCTTTTATATTTTTCAGTCATGGTAATCAGACTATACTTACTTTTAATTCGTTGGTATCCATTTAGTGCAAATTCTTGCATCAGTTGCTTATTTTTCAATAAATTGATTATCGCTTCAGCCATTTTTTCTGGCTTTTGGGCTGGCACAATAAAACCTGTCAATCCATCTTGAACGACTTCAGGATTACCACCAACATTAGTAGCAACAATAGGCTTTTTTGAAGCCATAGCTTCCAGAAGCGTAAGCGACATACCTTCAGAAGTAGACGATAAAACGAAGATATCAAAAATTGAGATCAGTTCAGCAATTTTTTGTTGGAAACCTAAAAAGTAGACACTTTTTTCAATTTTCAATTCTTGAGTTAGCTCTTGTAGTTCTTTACTTAATAGTCCATCACCAACAATTAATAGCACTGCATTTTCATTCACCTTCAATACTTCTGCAAATGCACATATTAATGTTCTATGATCCTTTTCAATCGCCAACCTAGCGACTATACCTACTACTTGGTTTTCTGGTAATAACCCTATTTCATTTTTTAATTCTTGAGATACTTCTGTCGAGATTGAATCAAACTTATCTAACGGTATTCCATTCTCAATTACATCTACATTCTTTTCGGCTATATTATTGCTACTAATTAAGCATGATTTTGCATCTTCGGAGATTGTTACTACTTTAGAATTTAACTTCCAGATGAGCCATGGCACCACATCAGCAGCTTGCCCATGTCTTGTGTGAATAATTCGCTTCACGTTCGCTAATTTAGCTGCAATTGTACCGTAGATAAGCGGCTTTTTATTATGTGTGTGAACAACATCTATCTCATTAGCAATTATATACTGTCTTAATTTCCAAATGCACTGTAAGTCAAGACCATTCTTAATTTGTAAATCAGTAACCGAAATACCTGAGTCAATGGCATTAGGGGCTAAGTTTCCCATTTTATCTAAACAACAAATAAAAGGAACATCACCCTTAAGCTTCAACTCTTTTGACAATTCTATAGTGAAGTTTTCTAACCCTCCACAATCAAGGCTATTAACTATGTGTAAAATATTCATTTACAGTGTTTCATATTTATTTGGTTATTTTGGGCAAGCCATTTTTTATTCATACAATTTTTAAAGTTATTATCACCTAACCAATCATTAATTGGTAAAGGGAACCCTTTTTTTGATCGATATACGATGTCTTTAGGTAAATATCTCTCACCTACTTTTTTTAATAAATACTTTAATTCATATTTATTAATTTGATGCTTTAAAGGTAAATTTAATGAAAAGTCTAATAAACGGTTATCTAAAAATGGGACTCTCATCTCTAACCCAGCAGCCATAGACATTCTATCTGTTCGTCTCAATATTGGCGGCAAGTAGTACTGTAAATCAGTTGAAATGTATGTTTTAAGTTCACGGGCATTGTCATCTTCAATGAAAGAAAAAGCTTTTTGTAGTTCATCAGTAAACTTACTTCGCTCAACATTAAATGAAAAGCACGACGCTTGTTCTAGATAATTAGATACATCTTCAGTACTAAAACCACCAAGACCTGGGTGAATTAACAAATTTGAAAACTTTTTAACAATTGTTGGCAGTATTGGTAAACGGTTAAACATTAATTTTTTCTGATATGCTTTGTAACGATGATAACCGCCAAATAACTCATCAGCCCCTTCGCCTGTCAATAGTACTTTAATACCATCTTCTTTTGCTTTTTTACTGATAAGATAAATTCCCACTGAATTTGGATGTGACAGTGGTAATTCTTCCATTTCTATACAATAATCGATATATTCTAGGTAATTGCTTTTAGATAATACTTCTGTTTTTAATTCTAAATTAAGGTGCTGTGCTACTTGTTTCGCATACTTAGATTCATCACACTTTTCATCATCAACCTTTACATGATAAACGCTGATATTAGAATTATATTGTCTCGCAATGGCTGTTATCAGCGATGAATCTAGTCCTCCTGAGCCTACAGATGCTATTGGTACATCCGAAACCATTTGATCTTTAACCACTGTATTAAGAAGTTCGTCGAGTTCATCGATAATTTTTTCTTCGGTTAGCTGACTCTGCTTGTGATATTGTTTTTCATTTATTAAATCAGTTAATTGGCAATATTTTTCAGTTGTGAATTGCTTACTGTTTAAGTCAAAAATCCCATAAGTACCAGGCGTTAATGATGTTACATTCGAATAGTAAGATTCACCTGTGATATTACTTGATAATAAATAATCCCACGTTCTCTTTTCTGAAAAATCTAACCCCAGCGAACACTTAATACCTTTCAATTCAGAAGAAAAAATAATTTCGCTTCCTTTAAATCCATAATACAAAGGTTTAATGCCTAACCTATCTCTTACTAAAATCAGTTGTTGATTCGCTTTATCTAAAATAGCAAAAGAAAAAATACCATTAAGCTCTTTAAAAATACTAGTGCCGTACTCTTGGTATGCATACAATATAACCTCAGTATCTGAATCAGTAAGAAACTGAATACCTTTCTTTACTAATTTTTCTTTTATTTCTTTAAAGTTATAAAGTTCGCCATTGTAAACTAGCACAAGTGAGTCAGTCTCGTTCTTCATCGGTTGATCGGCTTTTGCCGTTGGATCAAGTATTGATAAACGAACATGTCCCATAGACACACCGTTATTAACATAAGTCCCATTACCATCAGGACCTCGATGAATAGTAGCTTCATTCATTGCAATAATATCGTTACTATTTTCCCAAGAAATACCATTTATGCCGCACATGTACTTATCCTACTTATCGTTGTTATCGTTGTTATCGTCGCCACTAATTCTATAATTATACTTTGCACACGGTTACTCGTCTTTTACCTGAAGGCGTCAGAGGTATGTCATCTACAATATCAAATTTAATGGCTAAGCTGCCTTCTGAATACTTATTGATTATTTTCTCTATCGGTTCAAAGTCAGGCGATGTACTTTGTGCATTTAGCACTATTTTTACATTAATGCTTTCTAGCTCAGTTTGCACCACTTGAAACTTTGCAATCCAAGTAAAGTCTTTGAACATATGCGGGAATAGCTCTCCAGGAAGTAACTGACCATTCGGGCATTTTATAATATCTAGTTTACGTCCGTCGACTGAGTTCATCATAGGCAGCGGATTACCACAGTCACAGGTGTCGTTTGATAACGTGGCACAATCACCGTTGAGATATCGAATGAGTGGCATACCGTAATTGGTTAAATCTGTGATGGCTATATCACCACTTTGTTCAACAACACTTTTCCCATCAACAAGCGTTTCAACAACTAACTGATCGATATTAATATGTAAGCCTTGCTGCTTTTTACATTCTGAAGAAATAAGCATAACTTCACGACAACCGTAAGTATTATGAACAGGACAATTAAATGCTTTTTCAATTAATTCTCTTTGGTGTTCATAAAGCGCTTCAGCACCGGTAACAATGGTATTGGGCTGATGCATTTTGATCTTATTAGCAATAATATATTTTGCTAATTCAACTAAAGGATTTACGTAGCTAACCATTGCATCGGGCTTTATTTTATTGATGCGTTTTACATACTCATCAATATTGCTGTTATTCATTTCAAAAGAGTTCAGCATGTAGTTATTGAAAAAGCGATGATAAAGGCTTTCTTTAAGCTGACGAAAAGCGGATACATTGCCTAAGCTAGTACCCCACAAATATACAGCTTTAGTGCCTAAGTCAGCACCCACTTCGCCGTATCCTCTCCACGCTATCGCTAACCTTTCTTCATGGCTCGCCATGTTTAATTCAAAGTGAAATGGCTGCCCGGTTGAGCCACCGGTAGATTTTTTTATATTTGTCGCTTTATTACAAGCAGGAACAAGTTCGTCATAGTAGGTCATCACGTCTTGTTTGGTTAATACGGGTAATGTAGAAAACTTTTCGAGGCTATCAATTTGCTCAACAGATTCAATGCCAACGCTTTGCCAAACTCGTTTATAGTAAGGTACGTTGTGCCAACAAAAATGGAGTAACTTTGTAAGTTGCTGCCATTGATATGATTTAAGTTCGTCTTGTGTCCACGATAAGCGTTGGTTAGCTTGAGTGACCTTTTCTACAACGTTACTTTTTTTCAAGGTGGTGTAATAGAAAGGAAACAATACTTTAATAAAAAATTTTCTATAATTCATTTTTACTTCCAAACACTTTTATGCAGCTTTTTTAAGAATAGTTTTAATAACTTATGGGATAATTGTGTGGCATTACAATTACTGTCGACAGATATTCTCTCTATGCTAAATTCATTTAACTGCTTAGAGGTATTAATGCCTGAAATAAAAGAAAATGACACTTGGTAATATTTCTTGATGATTTTGACTGTCTCTTCAGTAAAGCTGTCTTTGCCACCGACGGGATACGCAAAAGCTTTAATACTTGTATTGAGTTCTTTTTCTATAAGTTCTTTGGAGGTTTTTGCTTCATAATCTTGTTCTTCAATACTTAAGTGGGACAGTATTCTATGACTACAAGTTTGTGAACCGAACTCCATACCTGCGGCGCTCATTTCCCTTGCCATATCCCAAGTCATAAAGAGAGGCTCTTGATCACAAAA
>TARA_R110002012_G_scaffold238264_4_pt1 | contig 10316 bp, 12 predicted proteins | sample TARA_R110002012 | Tara Oceans TARA_R110002012 (sample SAMEA4396515) | marine metagenome | biome: Westerlies Biome; feature: [DCM] deep chlorophyll maximum layer (ENVO:01000326); material: water (ENVO:00002006), including particulate matter (ENVO:01000060) such as... | depth 40 m
ATTGCCAAGATAGTCACGTTCAATTCATTCTTTTTAGGAACTTTTATAGGATTAACTGAAGAAAAATTAGATTACATACAAAGAGTTGCTGACTCCTTTTTCGGAGAACTGTGATGAAAGTGGTATATGTAACGGGATGTCTTGGATTCATAGGATCATACGTTACTAGGAAGTGCCTCGAACGTGGGTGGATGGTGTATGGTATCGATAAATGCACCTACGCCGCCAACAGGAATCTAATAGAAGAGTTTTCGGGATATTCAAACTTCACCTTCTTAAAAGAAGATATTAAAGACTTGAAGCATCTTTATGACTGCGACTATGTTATAAACACCGCTGCCGAGTCTCATGTTGGAAATAGTATCATAGATAGCGGAGAATTCATCAGTAGTAATATTGTGGGAGTTAGAAATCTTCTGGATTTGATTCGCAACAGACCAGAGAACTGCAACCGACGCCCGATACTATTCCACTTCAGCACCGATGAGGTTTATGGCGACATTGAGGACGGAGAGCATACCGAGGAGCATTTGCTTCACCCAAGCAATCCATATTCTGCATCTAAGGCATCCGCAGATATGCTCGTTTTGGCATGGGCGAGAACATATAATGTAGAGTATATTATTTTACGCCCCACAAACAATTATGGTATTGGACAATATCCAGAAAAACTCATCCCCCTCTCGGTAAAGAACATGATTAGAGGAAGGAAGGTTAGATTGCACAATGGCGGTACTCCTATTCGTAACTGGCTTCACGCCGATGATACGGCAGAATCAGTAATGACAATCATCGATTCTGGAAATGTTAATGAGATATACAATGTTGCAGGAGGGTTCGAACAAACAAATGCAGAGACAGTCAAAAAGATAGTGTCCGTTCATCATAACACTGATGATTGGAAGCAATATGTAGATTTCTCATATTCCAGACAAGGACAAGATGTACGCTATGCCCTAAATGACGAAAAGTTGAGAGCCCTCGGCTGGAGCCCTAAAAAGGTTTTTGATGAAGAGATAAAATCAATCGTTGAATACTACAAGAACAATTTTATTTGGTAATGCACATGTGGTACAAAGGTTTAAAAAGAAAAATAATAGATATTCCTTTATCAATAGACTCTCCTCCTTGGCTTTCATCAACTCCATTGCCAGAGAATCAATTGGCAGATCTTGGAAGAAGAGGAGATTTTGTTAATAAGTTTGAAGATTATCAAATAGATAATAATCTTTCAGAATTGGTTAGCGGTAAGAGAATAGCCTATGTGTGTCCGTCTCCTCACTTGAGAGGGATGAAAATGGGAGAATACATTGATTCGTTTGATTTAGTAGTTCGTGTTAATCAAGCTTTCCATATGCAAGAAGCGGATTGGGAAGATTATGGAAAAAGAACAGATATTTTAATGAATTGCCTGAATTGTAATAAAATTGCAGCACTTGAAAAAGATATGGATTTCGCAAGAGACATGAAGTTTATTGTTTGTCCTATGGTTTCTATGTGGGATATACAGAGAGTAGATGACTTTCTTGATAAAATTGGCGTACCTTGGCATAATGTAAGCGATGGATATCTATTTAAGATATTCAAAGAAGTGGGAACAACTTGTAATACTGGACTGACTGGCGTTATGACGCTTCTGAACTATGACATAAAAGAGCTATATCTAACTGGAATGACTTTCTTCAATATGAACAAGTTTGGGCAAATATATTATGGCAAATACCATAATGAAGCAGTCGCTAATAATAATTTTAGAGAAGATTCTGGAAAAGTTCCTAACTTTGCTGATTTGAGAATCGACATACACCAGCAGCAACCACAGATTAATTATTTCCACAAGATGGTGTATTTCCACTATGGAAAGAAGTTGACTTTAGATGAATATCTTACTAAAAACTTTGACTCCACTATACAGAAGGTTAAAAATAAATGAAACTTGTAGCAATGATACCTGCTCGACTGGGCAGCAAAAGAATACCCAAGAAAAACATAAGACTCCTCAATGGCATCCCTCTTATTTCTTACATTATTCGCGCCGTAAAGGAAAGTCAATGTTTTGATGAGATATATGTAAACACAGAATCAGATATAATCGGAGAGATAGCCTTGTCCGAGGGTGTCAAGTTTTACAAAAGACCATCTCACTTGTCAACAGACTCTGCAACAAACGATGATTTTTCTTTAGACTTTATAGAGAATGTTGAGTGCGACGTCATGGTACAGGTTCTAGCCACTTCTCCTTTTCTATCTGTAGAAGATATCAAGTCTTTTGCAAAGATGGTTATTGACGGAGATTACGACACTTTAGTTTCTTTAAACAAACAACAGATTGAATGCGTCTACGACGGCAATCCTATCAATTTTGATAAGAAAAAGCCTTCGCCACCTTCGCAGCATGTAACGCCAGTCGGAGCATACGCCTGCGGCTTGATGGCTTGGAGAAGCGAGAATTACAAAGACAATATGGAGAAGTATGGCTGCGGATATCACGGAGGCGACGGTAAAGTGGGGTATTATACCCTAACTGGACACTCTACCATTGACGTTGACGAGGAAGAAGACTTCCAGTTGGCAGAATTAGTCGCAAGACACTTGGCGTCCAGGCAGAATTATGAACCAAGGTATTACGGAGACGGACTGCATGTAGAAGTTGACGTGCCGAGCATATTAGCCAAGGATGGAGTAAACACTAATGACTTACATTCAGCGAATAGTGAAACTCCAGTAAGCGTGAAAGAGATTATAAGCAGTTTTGACGACTCAGTTTCTTGGAGCAAGAGAGTAGTTAATACTGAGAACAATAGCGCCACATTGATACATCAGATGCCAGGAGAAGGCAATCGAGCGCACTATCATCCAGAATGGAATGAGTGGTGGTACATCATTGACGGGCAATGGGAATGGAACATCGAGGGCGAAAAAATAATAGTTAAAAAAGATGATATAGTTTTTATACCAAAAAATAGAGTACATCACATTACCGCTGTCGGAGACAAACCTGCTATAAGGCTGGCGGTTAGCCGAGAAGATGTAGAACATGTGTATCCCGAGAGAAAATAATAAAATGAATAAATCTGAAATTAATAAAATATCCATGGAAGACACAATATTTTTAATAGGTTCTGGACCTTCTCTAAATAAAATAGACATGTCCTTGTTGAAAGACGTAAATACAATGTCATTGAACAGACAATATATTGCTTATGAAGAGTGGGGATTTTTTCCAACATATTATACCATTATAGATAGAAAGCTTATAAAAACAATATTTATGAAGGACTTGTGTCCACTCCTAATAGAAAATCCAAAATGTACAATAGAGAAGTATTTTGTACTCCAACCATCTTTAAACGCCACTGATGTGCCTCGCGATATGTTAACAAAATCTTCTTATTCAAAAAACAATCATGTTGACATCACAGAAGAATTTATTCAGGGTGACGACGCTCCACAGCGGTATTCTCACGAAGATGTTTTGATAATGTCTGAAGGAAAGCGCCGCAGTAGACTATCAGATTATAATATTAAAAAACTAATGTCAAGTCAGAAGATACTCCCGACTCTAGAGAATTTTTCATCCTCGCCTCTCGATTTTTTTGGTAACGGGGGAGCCTTTGCGACAACTCTTTGTGCCCATTTGGGCTTTAAAAGAGTGGTTCTTTTGGGAATTGATGCTTTTTATTCTGGTCGCGATTGTTCAGTTAAAGCGGGCATTGACTTGGAACATTTTCATCCTCAATATTTCGATCCAGAAACATTCCCAGAGGGCAAGACTCAAGGAAAACCAGACGAATCCAATGGAATAATGCCGTGGAAAAAACTATCTGAGATGCAACCAGATGCTTCTTATCAAATATTATCTTGCACACCTGATTCTATTATAAACGATTATTTGGATTATGTGAATCTTGAGGATTTGTTGGGGAGTTATGCTTGAAGTTTGATTTCAAAAATAAGACAGTTTTAGTCACTGGAGCCACCAGAGGTATTGGAAAATGCATTTCTGATGATTTCAAGGCATTGGGAGCAGATGTCGTATCTTTTCCAAGTTCGATTTATGATCTCACAGACAGAAAAGAACTGCATGATTTTATAGAACATATAGATACTCTTCAGGTAGATATTTGTATAAACAACGCAGGTATAAATAAAATTAATTATGTAGAAGATGTTCTCGAAGAGGATTACGACAAAATAATGCACATCAACGCTAAAGCACCATTCATGATATCTCAGACGGTATCTAAGGCAATGAGGGCGAGAGAATACGGTAGAATAGTCAATATAGCATCCATATTCGGACATTGCACTAAAGAAAAAAGATCTTGCTATACAGCTTCTAAATTTGCACTCGTCGGTATGACAAAAACTCTCGCAGTTGAAATGGCTCCCTACAACGTTCTTGTGAATTCTGTTTCGCCTGGATTCACTGCCACCGAATTGACGACAAGAGTTTTAGGAACAGAGGGAATCTCCGAGATGTGCAAACAAGTTCCAATGAAGAGAATGGCGATGCCAGATGAGATATCAAAAGTAGTTTTATTCCTGTCCAGCGATCACAACACGTATCTTACTGGACAAAATATAATTGTTGACGGAGGCTTCGTAAATGTTTAGCGTCGATTCGCACAAGGGAAAATACCACGTCGTGTTCGATACGCCTTTGGAAGAAGCTGTCAAGAGTTGTATTCAGGATACTGATTTTTTAGTAATAGATAAATGCGTATATGATAAGTATCCCATTTTCCACCGCCTAATTGATTCCGAAAGGATTTACATTCTTAGGGCGGGAGAAGAGACTAAGACTTTGCAAACATGTCAAGAGCTTATATCTATTTTGATATCCAGCGGATTTAAGCGAAATCACAAACTTGTAGCAGTTGGGGGAGGAATTACACAAGACATAACGTCTTTCACGGCGTCTGTGCTTTTCCGAGGCATTGGGTGGAAGTTCTTTCCAACCACCTTGTTGGCGCAAGCAGACAGTTGTATCGGCAGCAAAACATCAATCAATTTTTCAAACACTAAGAATCTATTAGGATCTTTTCACCCACCAGAACAAATTATATGTTGCACCGAGTTTTTAAAAACACTTCCTCGCAATGATATTAAATCTGGTATCGGCGAGATGCTGCATTATTATATTTATGCCGACAGCAGTCTTCTAGAGGACATGACGAGAGAATATAATAAACTTGTAGAAAATCCGTGCGAACTGATGGGGCGATACATCGAAGAGAGTTTGTCGATAAAAAGAGAGATGATACAGCGAGATGAGTTTGACAAAGGAGAACGAAGGGTTTTTAATTATGGACATACGTTTGGACACGCTATCGAGGCTTTGAGCAACTACGAAGTAAGTCACGGACTGGCTGTCACTATAGGAATGGACATCGCCAACTATGTTGCCCTAAAAAATAACATCATTGATGAAGAAACCTATCTCTATTTTCATAAGCACTTAAAGAATAACTTGACGCCATACTACATAGATAATGACAGAATTGAGGATTATTACAATCTGTTAATGAAAGATAAAAAGAATACAGATAGTGATATTGTCTGCATCTTGCCGTATGGTATAAAAGATTTAAGAATAACTAAAGTTAGCGATAGTAACACAGATATATCAATTGATAAACTTAAGAGAGACTTGGTGGACTATATGGAGGACAAATGTCTTTAGCAAGAAGCACTAAATTTGGAATCAATGTGGATTTTGAAAAGAGTCATGGACTATATTTATATGATAAGAATGCCCATAGAGAACTTCTTGACTTCTTTGGAATGTATGCTTCGTTGCCGTTGGGTTATAACCATCCGATATTCAAAACCCCTGAATTCGTTGATGAGTATTTGAGAGCGTCTTCTTTAAAAATAAATAACTGTGAATTTGTATCAGATGAAACTCTTGAATTTGATAGAATGTTTACTGAATATGCGGGCGTCGGTATTTTTAAAAACATTCATTATAGTTGCACTGGAGCCCTCGCGGTAGAAGCGGCTATAAAAACATGCATTCAATATAAGGACTTTCACGAACCGAAAATATTATCTTTCCATAATAGTTTCCACGGAATTAACAGCTACGGAGGATTTATAACCTCAAGGTTTCCAGGCGCAGACAAGAGATTAAATGGATTCCCCGAGAATTTCTCTATGAAGATAGCTCCAGATTTACAAAAGGTTGAAGAGAGTTTAAAAAATAATGACATTACATGCCTCTTAGTCGAACCGATACAGTGCAGTGCTGGCGACATTCATTACGATAAGATATTTTTTAAGGAGTTGAGAAGACTGTGTGATAAATACGATGTGCCTCTTGTGTTCGATGAGATACAGATTGGATTTGGAGGAACAGGAAAACTATGGTTCTTTCAACATATCGATGTGACACCAGATATTGTCATTTTTGGAAAGAAAACTCAACTTTCTGGGATCATGGTAAAGGATGAATTTTCACAGATATTCTCACGAGAAAGCAGCGTAAGGCTTGAGGTAACGTGGGACGGCGACATTTCCGACATGATACGATGCAAATACGTGATTAAAGCTTATAATGAATACGACATATTAAACAATGTAAATACGATGTCTAATCTACTGTCGTCAAAACTATCAGAAATGCCAGAAATACTAAACTTGAGAAATTGTGGATTAATCTTCGGATTTGATTTGAAAAATAGCGAGTTTAGAGATATAATGATAGGTGAACTATATGACAATGGGTTAATTTGCAACAAGACTGGCTCTAATTCAATTAGACTAAGACCAAGTTTGAACTTAACTGAGCAAAATATAGAACAAGCAGTCGCGATATTCGAGAAGTCATTCGCAAAGAGGAAAGAAACGCAATGAGTAAAGAAAAGAAACTGGCTTGGATTATTGGCACTGGTCCATCACTAAACAAGATAGACATTAATAAACTTAAGGATTATCACACTATAACTTTTAACCGTGCATATATCGCTTTCGAAGATTGGGGATTTGATCCAACATACTATCTATCTATCGACAGTAACGATCTTAGATCGATGTATAAAGATTTGAACAAGGTTATACTCGAAAGCGACGTAAAGGCATTCTTCCTCGCAGATTGTCAAGACAATGAACTACACGCTTCTATGCATTTTCAAGACGATGAGAAGGTTAGTGGAGAAGAGATGTTTGTTAATAAAAAAAACGTCTTCACCATAAGAAACTGCGGGGCGTCGTTGGGAGATGTAAGGTTCGATCCGAACAGTAAAGATATAAACATTCATCATCATCCAAACTCTGGATTTATGGGACTTATAACCTTGCACGCTTTAGGATACAATGAAGTTGCTTTTGTAGGATGTGATGCGAGATACAGTGACGACGAGGAATCAAACAAAGATATAATAGTTCATGGCGTCGGAGAGTACGAGTCCCTTGAAGACACTGATGTAAATCACTTCCGTAATGATTATTTTGGAAAGGGTATGCATTTTGGAAAGCCTAATGAATCTCAGATTATTAATATATGGGCACGAGGCAAAGAAGTGATAGATAGAATAGAAGGACTGGAAGTTTATTCATGCACTCCAGATTCCAACTTGAATGAGTTTTACAAGTATATTGATTTTGAAGACTTTATAGACGGTAAAAGATAACAATTTAAACATTAGCATTGAGGATAATAAAATGAAAATTGATTTTGAAAATATTGAGCAGAGATGCATCGACGCTATCGATTCAGATGAGTATAAAACACTCGCATCAAAACTGAACAAGGCAAAGAAAGTGTTTCTCTTGGGCAATGGCGGGCTGCATTTTGTTGCCAGTCACATGGCTACGGACTTGTCAAGACTAATACCAGACAAGGCGGTATACTCCTTTGACAGTGTTGGGTTTATAACTTCCAATGCGAACGATCATGGCTTCGAGATGTTATTTACAAGATGGTTGGAGACTATAGCATCTGTCGAAAATCCTGAAGATTGTTTGATTATAGGATTGTCTTGTTCTGGAAATTCATCTAATGTTATTAATGCCTTGCATTGGGCTGACGACAATAATATGGACACGTTCATGATATCGGGGCAAAAATCGGAAATTCTAAGAACAGAAATGTCGGAATTGAGCTTTGAGTGTGATTATTTCCACACTGTAGAGGTTATGTGTATGATCTTGTTTTACGATCTTATTCACCAAACAGATAATAAGTGCCCATCCATACGAGGAGAAAAGAATAGGTTAAAAGACTCTTCACTAAGAAGCTTAGACTAATGAGAGTTTTAGTTACAGGAGGCACTGGATTTCTTGGAAATAGATTGAAAAGGCGCAAGCCTAACTGGATATATCTCAGTTCTGAAATGTGTGATTTGAAAGATTATAATCAGACAGAAGAAATACTTAGGGATTTATATCCCGATGCGATAGTTCATTTAGCTGCAAGAGTTGGAGGGATAAAAGATAATTCTGAGAATCAGGCAGAATTCTATTTACAGAACACTCTAATAAACACCAATATCATACAAGCAGCACATTCAACAGGCATCAACCGAGTCCTATCTTCACTCAGTACATGTGCATTTCCAGATGTCGTAAAGGAATATCCATTCACTGAGAAAGATATTTTCAACGGTCCTCCTGCTAAAACCAACTTCTCATATGGATACACCAAACGAGCGCTACACGTTCAGACTTTATCATATCGAAAACAGTATGGGTTGAATTATTCTACTTTCTGTCCATCTAATATATATGGACCAAGCGATCATTTCGATACTGATAAATCTCACTTTGTTCCTGCCTTGATATCAAAGCTGGTAAAAGCAAAGGACGGGGAGACTATAGAACTATGGGGAACTGGAAGCCCGAAGAGGCAACAACTTTATGTTGACGACTTGGCAGAGATTATTCCCATACTTTTAGAGAAGCACAACTCAAGTACACCATTGATTGTAGCTCCAGATGAGAACTTCAGTATAAAAGAAATGGCAGAGATTGCAAATAATAAAATTGAAAAGAATGTAAAAATAAGATATAATGGTAATCTAGATGGACAATATCGCAAGGATGGCTCCAATAAGCTATTCATAGAACTAGTCGGAGGGTACAAATTTACCTCATTCGATTCTGGTGTTGAAAAAACCATACAATGGTATTTGGAGAATAAATAATGAAAACAGCATTTGTAACAGGAATAACAGGACAGGACGGATCATATCTGGCAGAACTCCTTTTAATTAAAGGCTACAAAGTCGTAGCCATGAAGCGCAGAACATCTCTGATAAGCACAGACAGGGTAAATCACTTAATGGAAAATGAAAATTTCCACATGGTATATGGAAACCTAAACGACTCAGGATGCCTACATAGACTCCTTCTCGAACACAAGCCAGACGAGATTTACAACTTAGCAGCACAGTCGCATGTTAGAGTATCATTTGAAACACCAGAAGAGACAACTGAGTTCGTCGCAATGGGAACTCTCCGTCTCTTGGAAGCATTCAGAAACACCTGTCCAAAAGCCCGCTTTTATCAAGCGTCATCGTCAGAGATGTTTGGAGATAATCCAGAGAATCCTCAAAACGAAACAACTAGACTGACTCCAGCAAGTCCATACGCTTGCGCCAAAGTCTACGCCCACAACCTTTGTAGAAACTACAGAGAAAGCTACGGGCTGCACATCTCCAGCGGAATCCTATTCAACCACGAGTCACCACGCCGTGGAGAGACATTTGTAACACGCAAAATAACCCTTGCAGCCGCCCGTATAAAATTGGGCTTACAGGACAAGCTTTATTTAGGCAACCTCGATGCTAAGAGAGACTGGGGCTTTGCAGGAGACTATGTAGAAGCAATGTGGCTAATGTTGCAACAAGACAAGCCAGATGATTATGTCATCGCCACTGGAGAAACTCATTCAGTAAAAGAGTTCTTGGATGCTGTGTTTGAACACGCTGGACTTGATGTAGGTGAGCACGTAGAGATATCCGAGAGACTATTTCGTCCACACGAAGTTCCACTCCTTCTCGGAGATCCATCAAAGGCTGAACAGGCAATGGGCTGGAAGCCAAAAGTCAAGTTCAGCGGACTTGCTAAAATGATGTATGAATCGGATTTAGAGCTTGCAGGGAAAGAGAGTGTTTGAGGTTGGATCAATGGTGAAATGGTTTGAGCCCTATGCCGATGGCATCGTCAAGGACGCAGGAACTGGAATCGTTTTGAGAACTTTTTCATATGATTTCTATGACAAACCGTTGACGACATATGAAGTCTATCGCACCAAGCATAATGATAAAATGAGATTCGAAGAATACGAATTGGAGAAACTAAATGACTAAAAT
>TARA_R110002012_G_scaffold18302_2_pt1 | contig 10309 bp, 7 predicted proteins | sample TARA_R110002012 | Tara Oceans TARA_R110002012 (sample SAMEA4396515) | marine metagenome | biome: Westerlies Biome; feature: [DCM] deep chlorophyll maximum layer (ENVO:01000326); material: water (ENVO:00002006), including particulate matter (ENVO:01000060) such as... | depth 40 m
TCCAGTTAAATAGAAATATGATAAAAGAGATACTGACTAACGATAGCGCTCTACAGATAATCAATCGCTATTAAGGTAAAAGTAATATGAGCCGCCATGCTCAGCCATTAAATCGCCTTTAAGCCGCCCTATCAGTAAAAGATGACATTGATAATCATCCCATGGTGTCAAAAGCGACACTTGTTGCTGTTTTTGCGACATGCTTTTATTTTTTATTGAATAGCCTTGTCGTCAATCAAACCATTCATGCCAATATGCGACTAAGGAGCGATAGACACTTTCATGTAGTTGAGAACCTTTTTCAACCACAAACCCTAAAACGCCAGCGACACCTATACCAACAAGAAAAACAGTGCTTATCCAAAAGGTGACAGAGGTACAAGAAATGACATTACAACATCAATCAACAGGCCTGGCAGCTAACTCTCATCGCGCAAGCGAACCGCAGACACTGGGGTTTCTCCTGTTAGATAACTTCACGCTGATTTCGCTTGCCTCGGCGATAGAACCTTTACGGATGGCCAATCAACTGGCCGGGCGCGAACTGTATCGTTGGTATACGCTGACACAAGATGGCCTACCCGTTCGCGCTAGCGATGGATTGCAGGTGACACCTGACGCCCCTATGCATGCCCCGTTAGCGCTTGAGTGGGTGGTCGTTTGCGGTGGTGTAGGCCCTCAGCACAGTGTGACGCGTGAACATGTCCGCTGGCTTCAGTCACAGTCGCGCCAATTAAAGCGGCTGGGCTCGGTATGTACCGGCAGCTGGGCACTGGGCAAGGCGGGGCTGCTTGACCATTATGAAACCAGCATTCATTGGGAGTGTTTGGCGTCCATGCAGGAGGCCTTCCCGAATGTGGTCCTCACGGCACATCTGTTCTCGATCGACCGTGACCGTTTCACTGCCTCTGGCGGAACCGCCCCCCTCGACATGATGCTCAACCTGATTGCGCACGACCATGGCCGCGAGCTTTCAGCCGGCATCTCCGAGATGTTTATCTATGAGCGGGTGCGTAACGAACAGGATCAGCAACGTGTTCCACTCAAGCATGTGCTGGGCACGACTCAGCCCAAGCTGTTGGAAATCGTTGCGCTGATGGAATCCAACCTTGAAGAGCCGATAGAGCTCGATGAGCTGGCAAGCTATGTGAATGTTTCACGTCGCCAGTTAGAGCGATTATTCCAACGCTATCTGCTTTGCTCACCGTCTCGCTATTATCTCAAGCTGCGATTGGTGCGCGCTCGGCAACTGCTCAAGCAGACACCCTTGTCGATTATTGAGATTGCCTCCGTATGTGGCTTCGTCTCTACTCCTCATTTTTCGAAATGTTACCGCGAATACTTTGGTGTCCCGCCGAGAAATGAGCGCCAGGGAGTGCACGATCGCCAGGGTAATAATGCCGCAAAATCCCCCTCATTAATCAAACGATGGGGAACCGAGCATAATGAAAACGCGCCTTTCTCAAGTGCTCAGCAGGCGCTGGCCTGCGCTCAGGGAGAGCCAACGTTTGCCAGCGTGACGCTGATGAGTTGATCTCCTCTCCATCGCTGCCAGCAACGCTTTGCAAAGCTGCCTATTCATGGGCAGCTTTTTTAATGGTCGTGCGCTTTTTACCCTAATGGCTACCCGCTGCAATGTTTAAAGGAGCACGAGTAGTTTTTGTGCTTACGACACAATGACGCTTTTGGAATTTCCTCCGTCGTTTCCAAGCGCAGCCCCCCCTGACGTCAGCGCTATGCTCGCTACATTAACCAATGTTGGAGCTTAGCCATGACCCCCACTGAACTGCACAATGACGCCATCGTCATTGATGGTCTGATCATCGCCAAATGGAACCGTGAACTGCTTGAAGATATGCGTCGTGGTGGTCTTACCGCTGCCAACTGCACAGTCTCGGTGTGGGAAGGTTTTCAGGCGACGGTCAACAACATAGTCGCTTCCAACCAACTCATGGCTGAGTGCAGTGATCTGGTGCGTCCTGTACGCACCACGGCGGATATCACTCGGGCGAAAGAAGAGGGTAAGACCGGCATCATCTTCGGCTTCCAGAACGCCCACGCGTTTGAGGATCAGATTGGTTATGTAGAGATCTTCAAGCAACTGGGCGTGGGCATCGTGCAGATGTGCTACAACACCCAGAACCTGGTGGGGACTGGCTGCTACGAGCGCGACGGAGGGCTATCAGGCTTTGGTCGTGAAATCGTTGCCGAAATGAACCGCGTCGGCATCATGTGCGACCTCTCCCATGTAGGGGCCAAAACGTCTGAGGAAGTCATCCTCGCCTCCCAGAAACCGGTCTGCTATTCGCACTGCCTGCCATCAGGACTCAAAGAACATCCGCGCAACAAATCCGATGAAGAGCTCAAGTTCATTGCCGATCACGGTGGCTTTGTTGGCGTCACCATGTTCGCGCCTTTCCTGAAGAAAGGCATCGACTCGACCATCGAAGACTACTGTGAGGCGATTGAATACGTCATGAATATTGTTGGTGAAGATGCCATCGGTATCGGCACCGATTTCACTCAGGGGCACGACCAAGCCTTCTTCGAGTGGTTGACCCATGACAAGGGCTATGCCCGCCGCCTGACTGACTTTGGCAAGATTATTAATCCCAAGGGCATTCGCACCATTGGCGAATTCCCCAACCTTACCGAGGCGCTCCTCAAACGCGGCTTCAGCGAGAGCCAGACCCGCAAGATCATGGGCGAAAACTGGGTGCGCGTTCTCAAGGACGTGTGGGGCGCCTGACCAAGTACAGGCGGCTGTCTCCGAAGTGAGAGGCGGCCCGGGGTAGCCCCGTCGAACACCTTACATAACAAAGATATTGAGGATAACAACCGTGACCCAATTGGCCCCCGCACTGCCCATCGAAGTGGATAGCGACACAGGCGTCTGGACGACTGATGCGCTGCCTATGCTGTATGTACCGCGACACTTCTTTATCAACAACCATGTGGCCATAGAAGAGGCATTAGGTGCTGAAAAGTACGCTGATATTCTCTACCACGCTGGCTACAAGAGCGCTTGGCACTGGTGTGAAAAAGAAGCCGAGCTTCATGGGTTGGAAGGCGTAGACGTATTTGAACACTACATGAAGCGACTCTCACAGCGAGGCTGGGGAATCTTTATTACCGAAGAGATCGATCTTGACGCTGGCACCGCGCGAGTACGTCTTGAACACAGTGCCTTTGTTTACCAACTGGGCAAAGTGGATCGCAAAGTGGAGTACATGTTCACCGGCTGGTTTGCTGGCGCCATGGATCAGATCCTGGCTGCCCGAGGAAGCTCGCTGCGCACCGTCGCTGAGCAGACTCAAAGCGGTGCCGAAGAAGGTCATGAAAATGGCTTGTTTGTTGTCACGCCCGTCAACTGAGGATCGTCGACATGGCATTTGATGCAATGTTCAAGCCGATCCAGATCGGCAATCAGACCATTCGTAACCGCGTAGTCAGTACTGCCCACGCCGAGGTGTACGCCACCGACGGCGGCATGACCACGGATCGTTACGTCAGGTACTATGAAGAAAAAGCCAAGGGTGGCTGTGGGCTGTGCATTTGTGGCGGCTCCTCGGTTGTTTCCATCGATAGCCCCCAAGGCTGGTGGAGCTCGGTTAACCTCTCGACCGACCGCATTATTCCGCACTTTCAGAATCTGGCAGACGCCGTGCACAAGCATGGCGGTAAGATCATGATTCAGATTACCCATATGGGCCGTCGCTCGCGCTGGGATGGCTACGACTGGTCGACGCTGCTGTCGCCCTCTGGTATCCGCGAGCCGGTGCATCGTTCCACCTGTAAGACCATCGAAGAAGAAGACATTTGGCGCATCATCCATGACTTCACTCAGGCGGCGCGCCGGGCGAAAGAAGGCGGACTCGATGGCGTTGAGTTGTCCGCGGTACACCAGCATCTGATCGACCAGTTCTGGAGCCCGCGCGTCAACAAGCGTACCGATGAGTGGGGCGGTAGCTTTGAAAACCGCATGCGCTTCGGCATGGAAGTGCTCAAGGCGGTACGCGCTGAAGTGGGTAATGACTTTGTGGTCGGAATGCGTATCTGTGGCGATGAGTTCCATCCCGATGGTCTCTCCCACGATGACATGAAGCAGATTGCCGCCTACTACGATGCTACCGGACTGGTGGATTTCTTCGGCGTCATCGGCTCAGGCTGCGATACCCACAATACGCTTGCCAACGTCATTCCTAATATGTCCTACCCGCCGGAGCCTTTTCTGCACCTGGCGGCAGGGATCAAGGAAGTGGTCACGGTACCGGTGATCCACGCGCAAAATATTAAAGATCCCAATCAGGCTCAACGTATCCTCGAAGGTGGCTATGTAGACCTGGTGGGTATGACCCGGGCCCATATTGCTGACCCTCATATGATCGCCAAGATCAAGATGGGCCAGGTAGACCAGATTAAACAGTGCGTAGGGGCCAACTACTGCATCGACCGCCAATATCAGGGTCTCGACGTGCTATGTATCCAGAACGCCGCCACGTCGCGGGAGTACATGGGCCTACCGCATATCATCGAGAAAACCGAGGGCGCCAAACGCAATGTCGTTGTGGTCGGCGGTGGTCCTGGTGGTATGGAAGCGGCGCGGGTTGCCGCCGAGCGCGGTCACAATGTCACGCTGTTTGAGGCGGCTGATGCGCTGGGAGGGCAGATCACTATTGCCGCCCAAGCGCCGCAGCGCGACCAGATCGCCGGTATTACTCGCTGGTATCAGTTGGAGCTGGCGCGTTTGAAAGTCGACTTACGCCTGGGGACGCGCGCCGATGAGGCGACGTTACTTGATCTGCGTCCAGACATCGTCGTACTGGCCACCGGCGGTCAACCGTTCCTTAGCCAGTATCCTGAATGGGGATACTCGGAAAACGCGGAAGAAAGTCTAGTCGTCAGCACCTGGGATATCCTGTCCGGCAAAGTGGCGCCAGGTAAAAACGTGCTTGTCTATGATGCTATCTGCGAGTTCTCCGGGGTCTCGGTGGCTGACTATCTAGCCGACAAAGGCGCCAAGGTAGAAATCGTCACCGACGATATTAAGCCCGGCGCGGCGGTGGGTGGCACCACCTTCCCCACCTACTATCGCAGCCTCTATGAGAAAGAGGTGATCATGTCCGCTGATCTAATGCTGCATAAGGTTTACCGCGAGGGCGGTAGTCTAGTCGCCGTGCTCGAGAACGAGTACACCGGTGCCATGGAAGAGCGAGTGGTAGACCAGGTGGTGGTGGAGAACGGTGTGCGCCCTGATGAAGCGCTTTATTACGCGCTCAAAGAGCAGTCCCGCAACAAGGGGCAGGTGGATCTGGAGGCGCTTTATGCTATCCAGCCTCAGCCTTGTCTGAACGAGACAGGGGATGGCTTTCTGCTGTTCCGCTTGGGTGACTGCACGGCGCCGCGTAACACCCATGCGGCCATCTACGATGCCTTGCGAATCTGCAAGGATTTTTGACCTGAGCGAGAGCCGGGGCGCCGGGGGGAGACCGTAGCGAGGGTCTTTTGACAAGGATGTCAAAAGTAGCGCCCAGGGATGGGTTTACAGCGCCCTCGCAAAGGTCTGCCGCCGGAGCAGCCCCGCCGCCAAAGATGAGGTGAGTACCATGCTCGAAACGCTCTTGCCGATATTAATCTTCACCGCCCTGGCGCTGGCGGCGATCGGCGCCGTGCGCCGGGTGCGCCTGTGGCGTCAGGGTCGTCCCTCGCGAGTGAATCTACTCAAGGGGCTGGTGGCTCTGCCGCGTCGCTATTTGGTGGATCTGCACCATGTGGTGGAACGCGACAAGATGATCTCCCACACTCACGTGGCCACCGCCGGTGGCTTCGTGGCTGCCGCCGTGCTGATGATCCTGGTGCATGGGTTGGGGCTTTCCAACCCGTTCCTTGGCGGGTTACTACTGCTGGCCAGTACCTCCATGTTCGTCGGTAGCCTGTTGGTGGCACGGCGGCGCCTTAACCCACCCGCCCGCCTCTCCAAGGGGCCGTGGATGCGCCTGCCAAAGAGTCTGATGGCGTTTTCGATCGGTGTCTTCCTGATCACGCTGCCCACGGTGGGGCTGTTACCCGAGGGTCTGATTGAAGGTAGCAGCAGCTGGTTACTGGCACTGGTCTTGGCGGGCGTCGTGGCCTGGGGCCTGGGTGAAATGTTTTTTGGCATGACCTGGGGCGGGCCCATGAAGCACGCCTTCGCTGGCGCCCTGCATCTGGCCTTTCATCGTCGCGCCGAGCGTTTTTCCACCAACAAAGGAGGCACTGGCCGCTCCACGGGGCTCAAGGCGCTGAACCTGGAGGACGATGCCGCGCCCTTGGGCGTGGAGAAGCCTGCCGATTTCACCTGGAACCAGTTGCTAGGGTTTGATGCCTGCGTACAGTGTGGACGCTGCGAGGCGGTGTGCCCGGCGTTTGCCGCCGGTCAACCGCTCAACCCCAAGAAGCTGATTCAAGACATGGTAGTGGGCATGGCCGGCGGCAGCGACGCCAATTACTATGGCTCGCCCTATCCCGGCAAGCCGGTAGGCGAGCACCAGGGCGCACCCCATGCGGCTATCGTGGCACCTGTCGTGATGAAAGAAGGAAAAGCGCTAGTCGATGCCGAGACGCTATGGTCGTGCACGACTTGCCGTGCCTGCGTGGAAGAGTGTCCGATGATGATCGAACACGTGGATGCGATCGTCGATATGCGCCGCCACCTGACGTTGGAGCGAGGCACGACGCCCAACAAGGGCGCCGAGGTACTCGATAACCTGATTGCCACTGACAACCCGGGTGGTTTCGACCCTGGTTCACGCCTCAACTGGGCGGCGGATCTCAACCTGCCGCTACTGGCTGATATCAAGCAGGTGGATGTGCTGTTGTGGTTGGGAGATGGCGCCTTTGATATGCGTAATCAGCGCACCTTGCGTGCCCTGGTTAAAGTGCTGCGGGCTGCAGGGGTAGATTTTGCGGTGCTAGGGGCTGAGGAGCGTGACAGCGGTGACGTGGCGCGACGCTTAGGTGATGAAGCAACGTTCCAGTCGCTGGCCAAGCGTAATATTGCCACCCTGTCCAAGTATCGCTTTCAGCAGATTGTGACCTGTGACCCTCACAGCTTTCATGTGTTGAAGAACGAATATGGAGAGCTGGGCAGCGCCGATATGCCAGCCGACTATAACGTTTTCCACCACAGTACCTATATTAACGAGTTGGTCGTTGCCGGAAGGCTCACCTTTAAAGCCTGGAAGGGAGGTCGTGTGACCTATCACGATCCTTGCTACCTGGGTCGCTACAATGGTGAATATGAGGCCCCGCGCGACGTGCTCAAGGCGTTGGGAATTGAGGTTCAGGAAATGGCTCGCTCCGGTTTCCGCTCGCGCTGCTGCGGGGGTGGTGGTGGGGCACCGATCACCGATATTCCCGGCAAGCAGCGTATTCCCGATATGCGCATGGAAGACGTGCGCGAATCCGGCGCCGAACTGGTGGCGGTAGGCTGCCCGCAGTGTACCGCCATGCTCGAAGGCGTCGTGGATGCGAGCGCTGAGGTGCGCGACATCGCCGAGCTGGTGGCGGATGCCCTGGTAGAACATCCCGCGGCTGATGCGTCTGGCGCCTCCCCCCGGCCCGCTGAAACGATGAAAGCTGAAGAGGTGATCTTATGAGTGAGATTATTCGCCGCGACCCGCGTCGCGAGTGGATCGCCCGCAACCGTTTGCATCCCGAGTACGACAATGTGCTTGCTGCTCTTGGGGTAAACGGGGGTGGCAGTGCCCTTGCCAGCGAGTGGATGGGACCCAGTGGGTTGGTCCGCAAGAACCCACGTGCCGTCGGCTTTATTGGCCCCAATGGTGTCAAACGTATTGACCGTAGTGGCCATCAGCAAGGCGGGCAGTCGGCCGCGACAACGACCGCCGCTCGCGATAGCCGTCGCCTGGTGAACATTGAACACCCCGCCTTCCTGGTGGCCGTGGTACCCGACATGAGCGGTGGGCGATTATCTTCTCATGACCGGGATCTGCTCGGCCTTGCTCGCCAGTTGGCGGATGCCGACCCGGCTAATCCCGGCGCCGTGATGGCCATTGTGATCGGCGAGCACAAGGAGACCGCCTTCGGCGAGGCGGGGGCCGACCGACTGCTGCCTCTGGACGGTGAGCGCTTCTCGGGCTATCTGCCGGAGCTGACCGTGGCGACACTGCAAGGCGTGGAGCGGGAGCTGGCGCCACGTTACTGGCTGCTGCCCGACTCCACTCTCGGTGGCGGTGAGCTTGGCCGCCGGTTGGCGGCCCGGTTGAGCGAGCGCCCGGCGGCTCAGGTCTGGCAGGTTGAGGCGAACGCCGAAAGCGCAACCGGTTGGCGCTGTACGACCCGCGGCGCGGCCGGACGAGACGATATTGTCCGCGACCTGCCCCGGGTGGTGCTGGCGCTCGCCGAGTGCGCCGACCCGGTTAGCGAGACCCGCCATGCGGCCGACCCTGTCGCGCTTTCCCAAGGGATGCCCGACGTGCTGGGGCGCATCGAAGACATGGGCGAAGTAGCGGTGGATCCGGCCAATGTATCGCTGGCCGAGGCCGAGTTCATCCTTTCCGCCGGCAATGGTGTCAAGGATTGGGACAGCTATCATCACGCCGCCGACGTGCTGGGCGCCACCAAAGGCGCTTCACGCGTGGCGGTGGATGATGGCTACATGCCGCGAGACCGTCAGGTCGGCGCGACCGGCACCTGGGTCTCCGCCCGCGTTTACGTGGCGGTGGGTATCTCCGGTGCCATTCAGCACCTGCAAGGCATTCAGAGCTGCGATAAGGTCGTGGCTGTCAATCTTGATGAGGGCTGCGATATGGTCAAGCGCGCCGATCTGGCCGTGATCGGCGATGCCAGCGCGGTACTCGCCGCACTGGTGAAGCGCGTCGAGGAGTACCGCGCCGAGCAGCAGGAGAACCGCGATGCCGCATGATGTCAGAAACATGAGTGTCAGAAACATGAGTGGCAGTAACTCAAGCGCCAAATCATCACTGTCTAGCGCGCTGAACGTGAGCGTGCTGGTCTCGATCGGCCGCCACCCGCTGACCGCACGAACGCGCCGCGCCGATCAGGACGCCCGCGCGGTGGAAATGGCCCTGAGCCTGGACAACGCCGCGGTCAGCCTCTTGCACGCAGGCCAGCACGAAAGCGATCACGAAGACGCCCTGCGCGGGTACATGGGCATGGGGATCGACAGCATCGAGCTGATCGAGCAGGCCCAGAATGCCGATGTTGTGCCAGCGTTGAGCGACGCTCTTCGCCAGAGCGCGCCGCAGCTGATTATGACCGGTAGCCGCGCCGAAACCGGCGAAGCCTCCGGCGTGCTGCCGTATCTGCTGGCCGAAGCACTGGGCTGGCCGATCATTACCAGCCTTGCCGCCGTCGAGAAGGTCGAACAGGGCGTGGCCACGGTGCTTCAAGCCCTTCCGCGCGGTAAGCGCCGGCGTCTGCGTATTCGCCTGCCGGCGATTGCCACCGTGGATAGCAGCGCCCCCGTTGCGCGTCAAAGCGCCTTCGGCCCGGCCAAACGCGGTGAGCTCGATCTCCACCAAGAGCTCAGCGCGATCGACGAAGCGCTGAGCACATGGCACATTCAACCGGCACGCAAGCGCCCCAAACGGCTCAAGATCGTCAAGTCCTCGTCGGCACGCGACCGCTTCAAGGCGGCGGCGGCCAAGGCCGAAGGGGGGAGTGGTCAAACCCTGACCGACGTCACCCCGGAGCAGGGCGCCGAGGCGATCTTCAAACTGCTCAAGGAGGAGGGCGTACTGCGCTAGGCGCGCTTCTTCACCATAACGACACTTCCAGCCCGCCTTCCTGGCGGGCTTTTTCGTTCAGTATCGTCCGATGGCTCTGCGGCCTTTGCCTGCCGCCAGTAAGCGTAGGGCAACCACGTCCTGCCAGCAGCGGTGGGAAGACAAATGACCCGGTCCAACATTGCCCTCTCAAACGGCTAATCGAAATAGGGTTCCAAGACACGCTCGATCCACGTCATGAAGGCCCGCACACGAGGGGAAAGGTTGCGTCGATGCGCGACCACCAGCCATGCCGCCAGCGGTTCGGGGCGTAGATCGGCCAGAACCTCCACCAGGTCGCCGCGTTCGATGTGGTGCGCAAGGGTTGAATAACCGGCCTGGATCAGTCCAAGCCCCGCCAGGCCCGCCGCATGATAGGTCTGCACGTTATTGACCTGCATCGCCCCAGGCAGGGCAAGTGATGCATAGCCATTACCCTCTGGATATTCCCATCCATCACGTCGGGCGCCGAGGGTCGGCGTGTAGTGAACCATCCGGTGGCCCTGGGTGAGCAGGTCATC
>TARA_R110002012_G_scaffold259344_6_pt1 | contig 10307 bp, 9 predicted proteins | sample TARA_R110002012 | Tara Oceans TARA_R110002012 (sample SAMEA4396515) | marine metagenome | biome: Westerlies Biome; feature: [DCM] deep chlorophyll maximum layer (ENVO:01000326); material: water (ENVO:00002006), including particulate matter (ENVO:01000060) such as... | depth 40 m
GTGTTGATGACATGGGGAAAAAGAATGGATTATGACCTTTCAGCATCACCGGCTCTACTTCATAAGGTAGACCAAGATCAAGAAATTCGTGGGCTGTATCCATAGTATGAGCCCCCCAGTCTCCTAACGCCCCCATCCCAAAGTCATACCAGCATCTCCATTGTCCATTGATGAAGTCTTTGTTATAATCATGCGGGAATCTTGCCATAAGCCAAGTATCCCAGTCTAGAGTAGAAGGAATAGGTTCAGCTTTAGGGAAACTCTGCATATTCACATCCCAACCGTGCCATCTTCGTGGGCTGTTCATATGAGCAGTCACCGCAGTGACATCTTTGATAATCCCAGCTTCCTTCCAAGCTTTAAATTGGAAATAGTTCCCTTCAGAATGTCCCTGATTCCCCATTTGGGTGACTACATTATGCCTTTTTGCCGAATCCATCATCAAGCTCACCTCATTGAAAGTACGTGCCATGGGCTTTTCTGTGTACACATGCTTTCCTTCGGACATTGCTAGCATAGTAATCGGGAAGTGGGAAAAATCAGGAGTTCCGACGGTTATCGCTTCGAATCCATTTCCAAACTCATCAAACATCTTCCTAAAATCCTGAAAACGTTTGGCGTTGGGAAATTTGTTCATCATTTCCGTAGTATGGGGAGCTCCCATATCCACATCGCAAAGAGCTACGATATTGCATAGCCCAGTAGCATGTAGTGCATCCATTATTTGAGCACCACGATTACCAATTCCGCAACAGGCAAGATTTACCTTATCACTTGGAGCTATGTGTCCAGTTGTCTTGCCTAGTACATTCGAAGGAACGAATGTAATTCCGCTAAGTCCTAACGCCGCAAGCGAACCGGTTTTGAGGAAGTTTCTTCTGTCGTTTTTCATGAGCTTATTATTGTTTTAATCGTCAGACAGCCTGTCCCAATTTTCGTCGGAAGAATCTCGCATAGTCAATAAATATCCTTTTTAAAGAGGATAAGCTATGCTTCAATTCATGTTTTGAGGCTATTTGGGTTGTACAATTTTATTTTGGATGAGAAAGTAGGAATTTTTTATTGCTACTTTTTTCATTTTTCTGTTGAAAGGTGAAAGAATTAACGGAATCGATACCGAAAGAGAAATTCACTTTCAGGATGAAAAGCCTTAAAAGATTCACTATTTTCCGAACTCATTTCTGACAAATTATGATTAATTCTTATTTGAAAACGCTCCACTTCCTATTGATTTTTGTAGCAGCCTTTGGAGTTTCTTGTGCTTCAGCCCAAAATGGCAAAACTTACTTGCAATTCGAGGGAAAAGATGGCCCCGGTAAAGGGAAGAATGTTGTGCTCATCTCAGGAGATGATGAATACAGGTCGGAGGAATCTATGCCAATGATGGCGAAAATTCTTTCCACACAGTATGGCTTTAATACCACGGTGCTTTTCCCAATCGAACCTGAAACGGGAAATGTGGTGCCAAGCTACCAAAATAACATCCCTGGATTAGAGTATTTAGAGCAGGCTGATTTGGTCATCATGTTGATCCGTTTTAGGGATCTTCCTTTAGATCAAATGAAACATTTGGAGGATTATTTCAAATCCGGGAAACCCTTCATTGCTCTGCGTACTTCTACTCATCCCTTTGCAATAAAAGATGAAAACTCCCCTTATTTCAAGTGGAATTGGAATAGTAAAGTTTCAGGTTGGGAAGGCGGTTTCGGTCAGCAAATCGTAGGCGAAACTTGGATTAATCATCACGGAATCCACAAATCTGAAGGAACTAGAGTGTTGATCGATGGAATAGATCGCGATGCTGATCATCCGATTCTTCGTGGAGTGGATGATATCTGGGTACCGACTGATGTGTATTCGATTAAGAATTTATCTTCAGACGCTAACGTATTGTTATTTGGCCAATCTACAGCTGGAATGACTCCGGAGTCTCCACTGATGTGGGATAAATCAATTATGCCGATAGCCTGGACAAAAGAGTATTCCATGGATGGTGGCAAATCCGGAAAAGTACTAGGAAGTACACTAGGCTCCTCATTAGATTTTCAGGTGGAGGATATGCGTCGCTTGATAGTGAATGCTTCCTTTTGGCTGCTGGACATGCCAGAGGTGATCACACCAGAGCTTTCTGTAGAGATAGTTGGGAGTTATGAGCCTACTATGTTTGGCTTTGACAGCTTTAGAAAGGGAATGAAAGTAAGTGATTTCAAATAAAATAAGTACATAGACCACAGTCAACAGTCGATAGAGATGCGGCAGTGGACTATGGTCTGTAGTCTGTTGACAATAATAAAATGAACAAAATAGGATTTAATGTGCTGGCTTGGTCAGCTGAAATGTCTGAGGAGCTATTGCCTGTTCTGGATAGATTAAAAAAGATAGGATATGATGGAGCGGAATTTTTTATAGGTGGTTCGCCTGTGGAGTCCTTCAAATTAGTTGGAAAGCACTGTGCAGATATAGGATTGGAAGTGACTGCTGTGACTGTCATGGGCCCAGAGCAAAACCCAATTTCTTCCGATGCTAAAGTAAGGTCAGCGGCTTGCGAGCAACTCAAATGGGTGATCGATAGAGCAGTTGATTTACATGCCCAAGTACTTTGTGGCCCTTATCATTCGGCATTTACGGTTTTTGCCTCCCGCGAACCAATTGAAGATGAATACAACTGGTCGTCAGAGTATCTGCATGCAATGGGTGACTATGCTCAGCAAGCTGGAGTATTGCTGACTCCGGAAGCATTAAACCGCTTTGAATGCTACCTCTGCAATACCATGGAGCAGCTTTCGTATTTGCTCAAGAAAGTGGATCATCCAAATGTGCAAGCCATGTTTGATACGCACCATGCCAATATAGAGGAGAAAAAGCTGGGAGATGCGATCAAGTTTATTGCGCCACAATTAGGGCATTTCCATATCTCAGAAAACGACCGTGGTACGCCGGGTTCAGGTCATGTGGATTTTGATGAGACATTTAAAGCTCTAGCAGATATCCAATACAAAGGATGGTTGACTATCGAAGGTTTTACCAGAAATGATCCCGCTTTTGCTAACTCCATAGGTGTGTGGAGGAATTTTTCTGAGCCATGGGATATGGCAGAGAAGGGGTTTGAACTGATAAGGGGAATGGGAGAAAAGTATGGATTGTAGGACAAAGAATTAATTCAGTCTCTGAAACCTCTTGCCACGAGATCACCCTTTTCGTGAGGAGGGAGAGTTAAGGATTTTCCTATTGAACAAGCAATGTGAGCAGCCAGACTGTAGGTTATCATAAGCTCGTCAATACCGTAGGTTTTAATTATCAATTAGCCAGCCATTTAAACGGCTGGCTAAATTGTGATTTACTATTTTTTAAAATGCGTACGAGTTATCAATATATAAGGTGCTCAATTAAACCTTCTTTTCATCAGGCTGGATTTTGGTAATTGATCATCCAATTAATCCCGTATTGATCTGAAAACTCTCCGAAGTAAGCTCCAAAAAACATGTCGGCCATTGGCATGGTGACATTTCCACCTGCTGAGAGTTCATTGAAAAGGCGATCTGCTTCTTCCCTTGTTTCAGGTTCAAGGCACAGATGCATGTTGTTTCCTTTTGAGAGTGTGAAGCCCATTTCCTTTGGCGCATCCGTTCCCATTAAAATATGTCCACCGAGAATGGGCAGCTCTACATGAAGGACCATTTTCTTAATTCCTTCCGCTACTGGTGGATTTCCAGGTTCTTCAGGAATGTCACCAAAGCGTTCAATGCCTTTTCCTAAAAACTCTGTTTTGAATACTTGCTTATAAAACAAAAATGCCTCTTCGGTTTTCCCGTCAAAATTCAAGTAGCTCGAAACTCTAGCTTTAGTGCTGGTTTTGTTTTGCTGGCGAAGCTTAAACTGTGATTCTATGTATTGGTCAAGGTTTTCGAGCGCCATGGTGAAGCCTTCTTTAAAGCCCATTTTGATAACTTTCTCTAAATCAGCCAGGCTATCGTATTGGGCTACAATATTCACAGTTGTAGTTTCCCCCTGCTCGTTGAATGTATTGGTCCAAAATGTTCTTGGCATTGATTTATTTACCTCTCCTTTCTCATCGCAAAAAGCATCCAAACCCGAAAACATAGATTGGTGAACAATTTTATGGTAGTCATTTTTGCACCAATGCTTTACGTTTTCAGGACTGATCATGGCATAAAGCCACATTCCGCCTTCTCTAAAGTCCATTGATTTTGTTTCTGTCCGGTAGGGTTTAGGTGCCCACCACTTATCAAGAATCTCAGGCGTGGTCCAAGCTTCCCAAACCAACTCCAGGTTTGCTGCAAATTCACGGCTTACGTTTACGGTGTTGTTTTCCTTGTTGACAGTAAAGTCAAATTTTAGATTGCTTTTCATTTTCTTCTGGATTTTAATTGTTCTAAAACAGTATCAAGTTGGTCGAATCGCTGTGTAAGAAGTTGCTTAAACTGCTCCAGCCATTTTTCTATGTCCTTCATCTTATCAGCATTCAGGTGATAATTTATTTCCCGGCCTTGTTGCTCTTGCTGTACCAGTTCACATTCGGTGAGAATTTGCAGGTGTTTGGAAACAGCTTGCCTACTCGAGTTGAAATGTTCTGCTATGGCATTGGGAGTCATTGCACCTACGGTCAAAAGCAAAATAATTGCCCGTCGGGTAGGGTCCGCAATGGCTTGGAATACGTCTCGTCTGGTTTTCATTTCTTATCCGCAACTAAATGGTTGCTCAAATATATGCAATTATTTGATTGCACAAGAGAACCTGATAACTTTTTTAATTAGCACCATGGGTAGCAGTTGATGATTGAGCCAGAAAAGGTTAATATATCCTTAAAAGCGTCAAGGGTATAAGAATCCAGCGAATTGGGGGGTTAGGCTATTGGTAGATCATATAAAACATAGCCAACCGCAACATACTCTTGTCTGAGTTTAGAGCGGCTACACCTATTCCTTAAGAGGGAAAAAATTGAGATACCGCCGGTACAAGAACCAGTGACAGTATAATAGAAAGCAACACAACCAGTGAAAAACGCTCTTCTTCAGTTTCCAGATAAGAAGCGAATAGAGAAATATTGGATGCAACAGGTAAGAATGGCAGTAGTATCAACATCAAATAATCTTCGGTGTCTAAGCTTTCCCATATCAAGTACTCACCTCCGATGAATACGATAGAAATAACTATTGCCGAAAGCGTCCTGAAACCCAGTAATTTTGCAAAATAAGGAATTTTGATTTTCCTGAAATCAACATCAGTAAGATGTACTCCCACGATCATCATCCCGAGACAGGAAACGACCCAGCCTAAAATATTCATTGCAGGATCCACCTCATCGGGAATCTCGACACCCCAAATCTTAATACCTATTGCAACTATAAAGACATAGATAAAAGGCACTTTCGCCAGTTCTTTACATGCTTCTTTGGTGGACAGCTTTGTCTTTGCCACTTGAAAATATCCAAAGATATCACCATATATCGCTGTACCCAGATATACACAGATCAAAACGCTCGTAGCTTCCTGGCCAAAAAGGGCTGATACAACAGGTATTCCAAAAAACAGAACATTAAAAAAAGTGAAGGAGCTCTTTAGCAAGTTGATATCCTCCTCCTTTGCAATTGTTTTCCTTGCCAAAAGAGCAGGAAGGTTCATGGCCAAAGCAATTAAAAAAGAGATAATTGGGATAATTACGATTTTGGATGTGTCAGCCTCAGAGATGTTGTAGATGACCAGCACAGGGAGAAGCAAAAAAACCAAAGGATTTGAAATGAAATTTGGGTTTATATTGAACCGCTTTTTTAAGAAATAGCCAACTCCTATAAATGCCAGTACGGGTAATAAGTTTTTGTAAAGTTCAATAAGAACATCCATGTTATATCTTTTTTGTGATATTCTTACAGAGCATTGCAATGGACCTAACATTAAACCATACGGCGTTTACATCCAGCAACATTCCATTACAGATATGCCCCGCGGCATACAGATTTTTATGGGGATTTTTTGAGCTGATTACTTCCATCTTATCAGGATCCAACATAATCCCTCCTACAGGATAGGCTTCAATAACCCCACTCTTCAGTAAATTTTGAAGTAAGGTAGATTTCATCTTGTCGATTTTTGTAGCCGGACCAGTTGCGTTGATTAAGTATGTTCCTTCATGCTTCTGTTTATTACCATACTGAAAAATGAATTTCCCTTTTTCCTTATCGTAGCTAACGTCATGGAGGGGAGAATTTACTTCCAGTTTTCCATTTTTGAACAGTTCATCTAATCTACGTGCGTTGACTAAAGGCATGCCATGGCGGGTAACTGTCCAATAAGACCCGAACCACTTCTTAAATCTCTGCTTCTCTGCCACAGATAGCCAATCCCAGATTTGGGAAGCCTCGTAACGTAAACCGTATAAAATATTAATAAAGGCATCACCACCCTCTTCAGCAATTCTGATGTCTTGTTCAAGAAGCTGACCCGCAGGAATTCCTTTTCGCTCCGTTGTTTTCCAGTCTATGGAATGGCCTAAATAATTCTCGACCTCCTGCTGGAACAGTCTAAAAATCTCCTTCACCTTAGGTTGCCTCCATGCTGTGCGACGAATATGGTGAATGCAGGCAAGCGTCAAAAACTTTCTTTCGTATTGTGATTCTTTCTTGGGTTGAACCCTAGGCAATAAGCCATCCAGTGAAAAAAGCCGGATTTTACCAGTGTGACCGCTATCGATTAGGGTCATAATCGCATCAATTGCACTGAGGCTGGAGCCGAGCAAGCAAACCTCGGCATCATTTGGTATGCCGTTGATAATGGGTTCGCTTGGCCAAGGGAATCCAAAATAAGACTTTAATGAATCAAATTCCGGAAAGTTATTGGGCTTAGGCGTTCCCGGTACCAGAATGACATGATCTACATTTCTACTGGGCGTCTTCGCCATCTTAATCTCCCAGTGATGATCATTACCGGGAATAAGATCAATTACTTCATCGTGAACAATAGTAATCTCTAATCCAATTTCTTTGGCCTCATCCAAGTAATGCTTGACCTGTTCCTGGATATAATTTCCATACAGCCTTCGCGTGGTATAGGAATCATCTAAGGTATTTTCTTCTCTTACCTCATGCTTGATATTTTCTTTATGCTCTTCCAGCCACTGTGAAAAGTGCTTAGGTTCAAAGGAATGTATGCCCATCAGATCTGCCTGCGTATTTAGCAAGTGGCCGGGCTGATCTGTGCTAAATGCTAGTCCTAATCCGATCTCTTTCCTTTTTTCCAGTAATAGAATCCTGGTAGTTTTGTGCTTACCCGCTATTTTCAGCTGCACCATCAGTTCTGCTAATGTAGCCGCACCACAAGCCCCTCCGCCGATAATAGCTACTGTAGTTTCTTTTATTTTATCCATTTACACATCTTAACTACTGATATCAGGTTTAGTTTACTGATTAAGTTTTTTAAAGTTGTGTAAGGATGTAGCTAAAAGGAGGCCAAGTCACTAAAAAATAATTCAGTGGTTTTTTTACCCTTTGACTGGGTGGCAGGGCATTCAGATTATGCTTGGACTTACTATCCGACTATATCAAAAAAAGGCTGAATCCTTGGGAATTCAGCCTTTATAGTTTTTGAAATATGATTATCAGCAATGATGCCAGTCACCTTAGATTCTTTGCTTATCAGGTTGGAAGATCGATGACCGAAGACTCCCGCAGTGGCGGGACAGGCAAAAGTGGCCTCAATTCTTAAGTTTAACATATCTTACATTGCTTTTGACACCTTACTGGTAGAAAAGCGGATATACATATTTTGCAATAATTCGAAGTCTATTCTTTGGTCGTTTCAATTACCCCGCGGAAATATCCGAGGGATTCAGCTATCCCCATAAATGGATTATCCATATTCCGCTCGTGTTCCAGACTGCACACACCGGTGTAACCTACTTTTCTGATCATTTTTACCATTGCCGGAAAGTCTATTACTCCACGGCCTACTTCGAGGGAATAGCCTTGTTTTGTAGGTCCTGTTACGTCTTTGATGTGCATATCGAATACGCGTGTGTGATACTTTTCCATATCGGCTACTGGATCCTTCCCATTTCTCGTGTCATGTCCAATATCCAGGCACATTCCAATTCTTGGATCTAGGTCTTTGGTGTGGTTCCACACATCATCAGCATCCTGATAGATATTGATATCCGGACCGTGGAGATGGATGGCGAATTTAAAATCATACTCCTTCACCTTTTTATCTACATAGGGAAGCAGTTCCACATTGGGAACGCCTACGATCAGTTTTACCCCAACTCTTTTTGCGTACTCAAATGCCTTATCAATTTCGGCCTCGGATTTCATGTAGATGGGGCCAACTGCATATCCTGTAATTTCATGGGCTTTCAGTTTTTCATGAAAAGCAGCAATTTCAGCATCGGTGCTAGCCATCGGCAAATGAAAATCCTTGATGCACAGGTAGTGTACATCCAAGGCTTTCAATGTTTCCAGTGTCTTGTCCAGGTCAAATTTCACGAAGGTGTATCCGGCAATTCCCACCTTGAATGTTTCACCTGTTTCAGGCGGTGGCTGTGGTCCTGGTTTGCTTTCCTGAGCTTTGCAAACCATAAGCGCCATTGCAAAGAAAAGGGTCAATAAGGTTAATTTCATGTAAATTATTTTAGGAGTTATTATAAGCCAATTTAGCAAATGCAAAGGAAAGAGAGGTCCTGAGGATTACCAATACTACGGAATCGTTTGCTTTGGTTTTGGGGGATAGTAGTGGGCATGAAATTCATTCTTAAAAGCAATGGTAGAGGACGAGGAGTTAAAAATCATTTTGGAACCAAAATTAGACTTCAATACGATCTGACTATATCTAGAAAGTTGATCGAAGATTTTTCAAAAACTACTATCTTAATACATTCAGATGGCTATGTGTCCCATCGGGAATTATGATATGATACCCATTGTTGCCAAAAGTTTCTTATTCTTTTTCAGAGATTACCACTCTAAATTTATTTTTATACACGACATGTCCATTATCTGTTGTGTATGGTTTAATTGCTTTCGCTGATTCTTCATATACTTTTTCAAATCCACTATTATTGATAGCCTTTGCTGTTGGTCCAGCGGATAATATACCTTTTAAAGCAGTTTCGGCATTTGGATAATCCCAAACAGAGGTGACATCAGTATTGTCAATGATCCTTAAACCGCATTCTGCTATAATATTTTCCAATAATTCGTTTTCTGAAAGTGCAAAAGGACCACCAGCGCCAGGGGGTGGAGGTGGAAGTAAACTACCTATGACTTTAAGGAAAGAACCTGCTTCACAATCTTCTTTATTACCCCATATCATTATGACTAATTTCCCTTTTTCTTTCAAAGTACGCTTACTTTCTAAAATTGCACTTTTAACCGACTCAGCGTATTGGATTGAATTGAAAGCACAAACTATGTCAAAAGTATTATCCTCAAAAGGAAGTTCTTCCATTTCTCCTATGTGGAATTCAATTTGAGAATTTCGCTTTTTTGCTTGTTCAATCAAAGGTGCGCTTGCGTCTATTCCAACTACATTTATGCCTTTTAAATATGCTAGGTTGCTAAAGAAGCCAGAGCCACAACCCACATCTAAAAGTTTGTCAGTTGACTTTAAATCAAGAAAATCAAAAACGTGTTTATATCCTGCGCTACCCGTAGCTTCTTGGATTAATGCCCAATCTTCAGGATTCTTTCCCCAAAGTTCTCCTTGAATTTTATTTGAACCCATAGTTTTGATTTTAATGATCTTCTCAAATTATTGTAAACAATTGAATATAAGCAATTTCCTCTATATCGAAAACGTCCACTGGGAATAGGAATGTTCGAAAGTGGTATTAAGTACATGCACGATAATCCAGTAAGATCTGGATTTGTAGAAAAGCAGGAAGACTTTGTGTATTCTAGAGCAAGGAATTATTTGGCAATGAAAGGTTTAATAGAAGCGGATTATTGGTAGCGGCTTAATTTGATCACACGGGCGATAAGCGTGGTTTCCCACCCGGAATGCCGACATCTCCTTAAAAAGCTACACTGAAGCTTTTTTTACGCTCGATCTTGCTTTCCTATCCCAACGAATTTGCAATTGTATTTCATCGCTGGACGCTAGATTGCACTAATTTCCGATTTCAAATCGGTTAGGATATTTGGGTAGGACAAGGCTAACACAATCCAGTGAATTGTTTTAGCCTTGGGCCAGCTTGTAGGGCAAGCAAATTACACCCAGTGCCACGAGCGATCAAACTACGCTGAGAGGGGGCCTGGACCTGCTACATTTGATTGGACAGTAAGTTAAGCCCCCTTAAC
>TARA_R110002012_G_scaffold90030_2_pt1 | contig 10305 bp, 12 predicted proteins | sample TARA_R110002012 | Tara Oceans TARA_R110002012 (sample SAMEA4396515) | marine metagenome | biome: Westerlies Biome; feature: [DCM] deep chlorophyll maximum layer (ENVO:01000326); material: water (ENVO:00002006), including particulate matter (ENVO:01000060) such as... | depth 40 m
TCGCAAGGTGTCTTATGGGCAAGCAGGACCAGCCAAGGGTGGCGGCCGGCGCGTCAAGCCGGGCACCTCGAAGGGTGATGCCTACTGCGCCCGAAGTGCAGGTCAGATGAAGTCGCACCCTAAGGCCGCGAAAGACCCCAACAGTCCCTTGAGGCTCTCACGGAAGCGTTGGGCGTGCAAAGGCGAGAAGAGCTCGAAGTGAAAGCTCTCCCTGCCGAAGCCCTAGAGGCTCTACGCGACCCGACCATCAGTCTGCCTGCGTACGCCAAGGTCATCGACCAGAAGACTGGGCGGGAGATTCAGTACGACCCGTACGCCATCACCAACAAGCTCCAGGCTACGGTAGTCGGCTACTACGCAGACCCGCCCGTCACCGAGATAGGCCAGGTCAAGTGGCTCAACCTGCTGGGCTATCGTCAGGGTGGTAAGTCCCTTACGGCCGAGGCGTGCGGCTACGTGAAAGCCGCCTACACGCCGGGCTTCGACCACGTCTGTATCGCTGACACGAAGTCCCGTGCCGAGTACCTGCACCGTCGCGTCCACCTCATCCATCAGAGCTGGCCCGAGGTCGTGCGGGCTTCAACGGTGCCAAACCGAGAGGTCCGTCAGCTCTCGTTCCAGCACGGCGGCAGGATGCGTATCTTGTCCGGTGAGTCCGGGGCTGTCGGCATCGGCCAGTCACCGGACAGCTTCCACGGCTCCGAGCTCCCCTGGTGGCGCGCGGCCGGTAGCCAGTTCTCGATGATCTACCCATCCATGATCAACCGAGACCACGCGCAGGTGTTGCTCGAGGCCACGCCCGCCCCGATGTCGATGCCCTCGACCGAGTGGTGGCGCGACCAGTGCCGTGACTCCAAGCTCGGGATGGGTCGCTGGGTCTACGCCTTCTTCCCCTTCTGGGACGGCAAGCTCAACCGACGCCCGTGGCCGAAGAACAGCAAGCTCACCGCCGAAGAGGTCAGCCTGCTCGACCGCTACGGTCCCTACGGGCTGAAGAAGGAGAACCTCGCGTTCCGCCGTCTCATGATCGAGACGGACGCCGAGATTCGCCGCCACCCGGACCTCTTCAAGGTCTACTACCCCTTCGACGACGTGTCGTGCTGGGTCGCCTCTGCGGGCTCTATTTTCCGCTCCGACATGCTCAAGCGGCATCAGGAAGCTGAGCTGGTGTCATGGAAGGCACCCTACATGGAGTACGAGCAGCCCCAGCCAGGGGCTGTGTACGTCATCGGCGCCGACCCTGCGGGCTACGCCTCGCGCGACCACGCAGCGTTTCACGTCTTCAAAGTCTACGCCGATGAGTGGACCCAGGTGGCGTGCTTCGGGGCCACCACAGACCCCGTAGACTTCGCCAAGCGGCTCAACGAAATCGGCCGCAAGTACAACAACGCCCTCGTGGGCGTTGAGTCCAATGGTGTCGGCGTAGCCACGCTCGCTCTGCTCGAAGAGCTGGGCTACCCGAACCTGTACTACGAGAAGGCGTACAAGCCCGGCATCGCTGCCACCGTGAAGTCCCTGCCCCAGATGCTGTCCTATCTACAGGACGCTCTGATGGACACGATGGTGCTCCGCGACGAAGACACGGTGGGGCAGCTCGGCTCGTACCGAGAGGACAAGTCGACTGAGCGGTCTGCGTCTTCCGAGCTCCTGGGCTCTGCCACCAAGGGCAAGCGCCGAGACAGACACCACTGGGACAAGGTGTCTGCTCTTCAAATCACATGCGTGGTCGCGAGAGCAGCGCCCCGCCGCTACCGTGACAACCAGCCCCCCGAGGGCTTAGAAAACGTGGTCCTCTTCCGAGACATGTCCTACAACCAGTTGCAGGAGTACCGGAAGTCTGGTAGCAAGTCGAAGAAGACCAAGCGGGTGCGAGCGCGGTACCCGCGCAGGAGGCGGTGACATGGCTATGGTAGATCCGAGAAACTTACGCGAAAGTGCAGCCGGTGTTGCTCTCGCGAAGAACCAGAACCCAGGTGCTGAGATCTTCACAGTTCCTGGCGATACGGGCTACCTCTATGGCTTTGAGCAGGGTCCTGGTGGCGAGGTTATGGATTTTGTCATCGAGCGAAGCTCTGGTCGTCGTATGGATGTAAGCCCTGGCTCCAAGGGCTACGATGCTGTTGTGGCCCAGCGTGAGAGCATGTTCCCGCAGGCAGGGCGAGCGGCTCAAACGGAGTCACGTCTCGACGAGGCGCTGGAATCGGCGGGCAGTATGTCTTCGCCTGCAAAGGAAGACGCATCAGGGCGTCCTGTGCTGGAGGCTCCTACGTTTACGCAGGTCGAGGACCGTATGTACGTGGGCGACAAGCCGAGGGCGTTTGAGAAGACACCGGGCATGCCCCAGGTCAAGATGCCTGCGTCGGACAAGACAAGTATGGAGGGCGCAAAGGCTGCCCTTGGTGCTGCGGAGAGTCCCCGAGAAGCACGTCAGGTCGTTGACCAGATGCTCGGCATTCTTGAGAACCGCAAGGGACCTATGGACGAAGGCTTGCGCGACCTCGGTAAGCAGCTTCGTGGTATGCGCAAAGCGCGTGTCGGTGAGTTGAAGCAGAAGTCTTGATGACGTAGTGACGTTGCGGGGGGCGGTGATGAGACGTGGCAATACAGGCGGGATCAAGCTTGATACGGACGGCGAAGACGCTCTGACGCAAGAAGACGCAGGGTCTTCCACGAAAAAGAAGTTCGCCCCGTTCAAGCGCACTCGAGATGCCGCACGAAAGACTATGGCGAAGACTAGCTCAGCAGATCCTGCTGCTTCTTCGGATTCCGATGCTCAGTCAGCCATGGATTTCGCTGATTCCTCCATTAGGATGGGCAGAGCCCAAGGGCTCCAGCCTTCTAAGCCTCGCTTTGGCTCAATGGCCAACATGAACGTCAACAAAGAGTTCGACGAGCAAGAAGACGCAACAGACAGGCAGCCGACTCCCCAACCCCAGAAGGGTGTCTCCAAAGCCGTAACAATCCCCAACGCGCAAACTATTGGGACAAAGACGTTCTACCAGCCGAAGGGTGACCCGTTCCAGTACGAGTATGACGAAGAGACTGAAGCGTTCACTGTCAGAAAAGACGGTGTAGCCGTAATGGAAAATGTACAGAAAAGTCATCCGGCGTATGCTCAGTTCCTTGAGCACGCACAGGGTGGAAAGACGAGCTACTACGGTGGATCGGCACCAAAGGCACCTGCCGCCGAGGCTGAGGATGCACCTGCGTCTACGCCCGCGCCGCAGTCTGACCCTGACGACCCTTATGCAGATGCTCCCCAGTCTGATCTCGATGAACGCGACGACCCCTACGCTACGTCGCCCGTCGAAGAAGTTGACGTATTCGGTGAGTCTCCCGTTGAGGAAGAAGCGAGAGGCCCGCGTGTAGTGGGGCAGGCACCCACGTCACCGAGGGAGGCGTACTCCTCTGCCAGGGCTGCTGCACGAAGGCAGAGTCCATTTTTGGAGCCCGACCTGGACCGTATGGCTGAGGCCGTTCCGGCACCTGTGGGTCAGGCTATTTTCGGTGCCCCTGCCGCTCTTGCCTCGGGTGCGCCTGCGGCTTTCGGCTCTCTCGCGGCTGCGGCAAGTTACGGAAAAAAGGCGGCTGAAGGCGTCACAAGCGCAGTTGCAGGGCAGTTTGAAAGGGACCGAGCGCGCCGTGAGAGAATGCTAGCGGAAAGAGCGGAAGAAGCAGAGGGTGCGTCACCCGTGGACGCTTCTACTGAAGACGTCGTTGGGGAGAGTTCACCGGTTGAGGAGACATCACCTTCCACCTCTCCGACAACCGACGCCTCTCGTACAGCCTTCAAGCGTGACGAGCAGCTTCAAAAGTTCCGTCAAATGGAAATGAGTGGGCAGTTGGCTACTCGATACGCGACCGGAACACCGGCCATCAAGCAGCAAACTATTGCCGAAGTGCGCGCCGCCCTGCAAGAAGCGGAAAACGAGGCAGGTGGTGGCGGCATAATCACAGAAGCTGACGCCATTCATGTACTTGAGAACCAATAAGGGAGTTCACCGTGGCCCTCACGCCAAAGCAGATTCAGGGCGTCATCAAGACGCACCGAACCAAGTCTCGCATTGAGCGCAAGGACTGGGACAGGTGGAGGGCCTGGTACGCCGCTGAGTACTGGGGGCAGCAGGAAGACCGACCCTCGGGCTCTACGGCCATCATGGAAGAAGAGGACATCAACTTCCAGACGAACTACCCGTACGCCTACATCGACACGATGATCGCCAACATCTGTCCGCAGAACCCCCAGGTCACCGTCCTAGCTAGGCAGCAGAAGCTCCAGCCTGCGGCCCAGTTCCGCGAGGCTCTGGTCAACGACACGTTCCGGCGGAACAAGCTCCACCACGTCATGTGGAAGACCGCGACCAACGCCTCCATCTGTGGGCGCGGGCTCGAGAAGGTCGTGTGGAACTTCGAGAAGGAGATGGTCCAGATCTTCGATGTGGACCCTCGGTACATCTTCTTCGACATGTCGGCCGCGAAGTTCGAGGACATTCGCTACCTCGTCGAAGTCACGGTCCTGACGAAGACCGAGTTCAACAAGCGGGCCAAGTCCGAAGACGGGCAGTCCTCGCAGTACGACCCTGCGGTGGCGAAGAAGGCCCACTTCGGGGGCTACCCGACGTGGCTGAAAGACGAGGCGCGTGACAACTCGCTCGTCAACGAGGCCAGCCTCGAAGTCTACAAGTGGGTCACGGTCTACGAGGTCTACGACTTCGAGTCGGACAAGTACTTCCACATCCTCGATGGCGTCGAGGACCCCTTGTTCGAGGGCGAGCTCCCCTACAAGTATGTCCGCAACCCGTTCACGCTGGTCACGTTCAACGAGAACATGACCGACCTCGGCGGGCTCTCCGACATCAAGCTCATCTCAGCTCTCCAGGAGCGCCTCAACGAAATCGACACCCTCGAGCTGTGGCACGCCCACACCTCGACTCCGATTGCGATGGTCAACACGGCACTGGTCGACAACCCCGAGGACTTGATCAGCGCGCTGCGCGAGGCCAACCAGCCGGGCTCAATGATTGCTGTCGAGGGCAAGGCCAACGCGCCTCTCCGCGACATCATCGGACAGACGCCTACGCCGAGCTTCAGCCCCGAGTTCCGTGAGATGCGGGAGCGGTGCAACCTCGTCATCGAGTTCATCCTGGGCATCCCGCAGTACAGCCGGGGCGTAGTCGGAGTCGCTGATGTTGCTACGGAAGTCGCGCTGGCAGACACAGCGACTCGTACGCGGAACGGCCGCCGCATCAAGATGGAAGAAGACGCTCAAGCGGAGCTGGCGAACAAGGTCATCGGGCTCTACGAAGAGTTCCTACCAGAAAATACGACTCTCCCGATTCGTCTCACGGACAGCCAGGAAGTCCTAGAGGCAACGCGCGAGTCGCTCGCCATGCGCAGCTCGCGCCGCCCGACCGAGCCGCTGGAGTTCGACTACCTGGCGGTGCCCTACAGCCCGACGGAGAACCACCGCATGGTGCAACTCCAGAAGCTCCAGCAGTACATGCCCCTCCTCGTGGGCAACCCTGCGGTCGACCAGTCGAAGCTCATCACCAAGCTGCTCGACCTCCTCGGGATGCGCGACATTCTGGCACCGCCCCAGCCTGCGCAGCCTCCCGGAATGCCAGGAGCCCCCGCGCCCGGAGGCGCTCCTCCCGGGCTTCCGCCTGAGCTTGCCGCGCTCATGGGTGGAGGCGCCCCGGCGGGGGCTCCTGGTGCCGATACGACCGCCACAGGGGCACTCCCCCCGGGCATTGAGCCCCCGGCAGTCCCGACGCAGATGGGTAGCCTCTGATGGCACGCGACTACCAGCATGAGTACGAGAAGTACCATTCGAGTGTGTCTGCAATGAAGGACCGAGCGGCGCGGAACAAAGTGCGGCGCAGAGCCCTGCGCAATGGCACAGTCACCAAGGGTGACACCAAAGACATCGACCACAAGAATGGCAACCCGAGGGACAACTCGTCGGGCAACCTTCAGGTCATGGACCGTAAGAGAAATCGAGGCGACAAGCGCGTCGAGGACATTCAAGGGAGAAACCGATGAAAGACACGAAGAAGACGACGGCAAAGAAGGCTGTACCTGAAGGCAAGGTACCAAAGAAGAAGCGCCCGTTCAGCTACCGTAAGTCTCCCTCGAAGTCGTCTCCGCTGTCGACGTTCGGTGACCTCCGTACGACAGGACGGAAGAAGCTCAAGTCAGCGGGCGACTGATGCCCCTCTACGACTTCCGCTGCAACAGCGGCTGTGGCTACTACAACGACATGTTCATTCCTCTGGCGGATGTCGACAAGGCTGTGTGCCCCGACTGCCAGGGGGGCATTACCATTCGCATCGGCGCCGTCATGACGATCGGCCCGATGCCCTCGAAGCCCTTGAAGGTCGGCCAGGTTGGTCGATCGTTCGAGTCTGCGTCCGAGTATCGTGACTACCAACGCCAGAACCCTGACTGCGCCGTTGTCGACGCAGACTCGACGGAGTGGCGGAAACATGTGGACACGGCTCGGGAAAAAGCTGAGCGTACGGCCAAGCGCCGGGGCTACCGCGACCTTGCCGACCAGCGCGAGAAGCGGGGGCTTGAGCAGAGAAAAGAGCGCGGAGAGGTTGACGCAAAAGTTTTCGTCTAGTACTCAACACACGAGAGGTGCCGCGTGCCCATGATGACCCAGCTACTCGACAAGCTCAAGAGCGACCCGCCCCAGACCGAAGAGGAGCTGGAGCAGCTTCTCGGTGAGACGGGCTACGACCTTGTGCCGACCGAGCCCACCTCTCCTGAAGGCGAAGACATGGACGCCGCAGGTATGGGCGACATGGCTGAGGAAGAGCCCCCCGAGGGCGAAGAGATGGTCGAAGAGGAGTCCATGGAGGAAGAGGAGGAGATGCCTTCCCCCATGAAGATGCCCGGCAAGGGCGCTCCAACTCGCGTCGAACTTTCGGTGATGCGCCTCGGCGCCGCCAAGAAGGCCCTTGATAAGGGCAAGAAGAACAAGAAGAAGGGAGGAATGTATGGCTGAAGAGGTCGAGGCGGGGGTTGCGCCCGCGCCAGCATCAGCGTCCGACGCATCCGAAGCTGTGGGTAGTGCATCTGATGCTTCCGTGGATGACTCCCTTTCTACGGAAAGCGAGGCGCAACCTACCGCCTCTTTCGCCTGGGACGAGTGGGACGGTGAGACGGACAGTCTCCCCGAGGCAGCCCGTGAATGGGCTGACCCCTTCAAGACCCACTACAACAAAGGGCTCGAGACCCAGCTCACCGAAGTCGAGGAGCTGAAGAAGCTCTACGACGGGCTTCTCTCGGGTCACTCTGACCCACGCCTTGAGCAGATGGAGACGAAGCTCAAGGAGATGGAGGGTCTTCACGGGAAGACCAGCTCCGAGTGGGAGACCAAGTACGGTGAGCTCGAGAAGACTCACCAAGAGTACCAAACCCAAGTCGAAGCTGCGATCGACAAGGAAGCCGAAGAGTACGCCGAGTGGTTCCAGTCAGAGAACACGGACCTCTTCGAGAACGAGAACCTAGCTGAACTGTTCGTCGGGCTTCTCGACGAAGGCTGGGAAATGGAGACGGCGGCCGAGGCCGCACGTCTTCCTGCGCCGCTCCTTCAGGCGGCACGACAGGCGAAGGCGGACGGCGTCCCAGACGCTTACGCGCTGCGCATTGTGGGCCAGGCGAAGAGCCCGGCAGCCCCAAGGCCCGGGGCAAAGCTGACTGCGGGGGCTACGGTTCCTGCTCGTTCCCGCGAACAGGCGATGCTACCCGACAAGGTGCAGCCAACCTCGTTCAAGGATCTTCGCAATCAAGTCGCGCGTCTTGCGCTGAAGAGGACTAGCTAATGGCTATCTCTCCTGACGTCTTGGCGACAGCTCTCAACGAGCTGATGCCTGCATACTCGGAGATGTTCGTTAAGTGGCACCCGCTGCTGGACAACATTCTCAAGGGTGGAAACATGGACCGCTCGGCCCTCAAGGGTCCGAAGCGGGAGTTCGCCGTCGTCACTGATGGGCCGGGTACGGTCACTCAGGTGCAGACGGGCACCGAGATCATCGCTGGTGGTCGTACGCAGAACGGACACCGGGGCAACGTCGTTGCACCGCGTCTCATCTACGCGTTCGACGTGCCCGGCAAGGACCTGGCAGAGGCCAACGGCGAGATGGACCTCGCCCGCATCCTCCAGCACTACCCGGAGCTCGCCCTGGCGGACTTCCACGAGCGCATCGCCAAGCAGCTCGGTACGGGTAACGGTCCCGGCGTCGGGTCCTTCGCGACCATGAACGGCAACTCGACCTTCAACCCAGACGGCTCGGCCCGCGACGGCTTCTTCGAGTTCGCTGCGGTTGGTTCCCAGTCCAACGTCGTCCACGGGCTTGACCCGGCGACGGTGACTGGCTGGAACAACCAGTACGAGGATGTCACGTCCTTCGCCACCAACGGTCGTAGCCTGCTGCGGAAGGCGTACTTCGCCGCCAGCCGCCAGGGCAAGACGCTCGGCCCTGTCGATCTGATGATCGGCGACGAGCAGTCCTACCTCAACTACATCGAGGACCTCGATGACCAGGTTCGCGTGGTCAAGATCGAGGGCGACAAGGCTCCGGGCAACGTCCGTCAGGGCGTGAAGTTCCTCGACGCCGACTTCTACCTCGACGATGCCATCGACATCTCCGACCCGAAGTACACCGTGGTGGGCTCGTCAACTGCGGCCGGTGCTGACGGCGTCATCTACGGGTTCAAGACCCCGACGTGGCACCTGTTCACCATGGGTCACGATGCTAGCCGCGAGACGAAGGGCGACTTCGCCGTTCGTGGTCCGTTCCGTATCCCGGACCAGGACCTCTACCGCTACGAAATCGTCCTGATGATGGGTCTTCACACGACCCAGCGTCGGGCCAACTTCGCCGTCACTGGCTGCGCCACGCCGTAGGAGGCCATCATGGGATTTACAGCAGCGGGCATTAGCCCCTCCACCGTCACCACGACGCAGCAGGCTCCACTGGGCTTTGAGTTGACCGTTCCTGACGGCGACAACGGGCTGCAGGAGTGGGTCTACGTCTTCAATGACGAGGCCAGCACTGCCTTCGCAATCGGGAACGTGATCATCAAGGACCCGAGTGCGACGACGTTCGACTTCTACGGCGGCATTCAGGCCCCGGACACGGCGCACACGCCTGCTGTCATGGTGCTGGGCGTCGCACAGCACCCGATTGCTGCGGGCTCGTACGGCTTCATCCTGCGTAAGGGTGTGGGCCTCGTTCTGGCAGGCAGCGCGGGCGTGGCAGTTGATTCGGCATTCACGACAGGCGGTAGCGCTGCCGGTACGGTGCTTGTCTACGCAGACGACACTGCTGGCGCCAACATCGCAGTCATCGGGCATACCGCAACCGCAATTAGCGGCGGTGCAACCGGCACCGTCTACGTCAACTGTGGGTAGCGTCTGATGGCTGTCACCTCCGCAAGTGTGTCCGTTAACGCCGAGGCCAACATCGGCTCTACGCTTGAGGTTCAGTTCTCAAGCCGTGGGCCGCAGACCTGGGTGTACATCCTCAATGAGGACTCGAACGCACTTACGGCAGGTGACGTTGCCATGCGCAACACCACCTCGACTGACTACAAGGTGGTGTTGTCGTCCGCTGGAGCCCTGGTGCAGTCGATACGCTGCGTCGGGGTAGCCCAGCACTCCATCCCTGCGGGCTCGTACGGCTACGTGCTGCGCAGAGGCATCGGCACCATTCAGGTGGGCTCGGGTGCCACCGTCTCCGACAGCGAGGGCCTCACGGCCGGAGGTGTCGAGGCAGGTTCCATCATCAAGTTCGCTGCGGGCAACGTGGCCCCAGGTTGCATCATCGCGTTGGCTGTGCAGAACATCGCGGCAGGTGCTACAGGATTGGCGTTCATCGACTGTCGGGGGTAGCTATGAACTTGACCGAGATCCGAACCGCGATGTTCGCGCAGGCGGATTGGTCACCCGAGCAGTCTGAAGAAGCTGTCGGTCGTATCAACGGCTTCATCAACCGCGCCTACAACCAGTTGTCGCTCGAAGCTCCCTACCTGTTCTTCGAGCACAAGCTACGTCTCGCTGTCGAGCCCGACGTGAAGTCCGCCTCGGACAGCGACCGGATTGAATTACTGGGGAACAACGCCCTGGATTCACTTGCTGTTGACCCGTGGTCCTTCAAGACGACGTACACGAAGACGGTGGCTGCCGCCGACTCCGACGGGCTCTACACGACCGCTTGGAAAACGGACAGGTCGTGGGACGGGCGCACCATCGAGATTGAGACCAGCACACACAAGGTCCGCAACCAAATCCGCACC
>TARA_R110002012_G_scaffold7931_4_pt1 | contig 10296 bp, 12 predicted proteins | sample TARA_R110002012 | Tara Oceans TARA_R110002012 (sample SAMEA4396515) | marine metagenome | biome: Westerlies Biome; feature: [DCM] deep chlorophyll maximum layer (ENVO:01000326); material: water (ENVO:00002006), including particulate matter (ENVO:01000060) such as... | depth 40 m
GTCCATAAACTTATAGAGGTATAGATCCTGCATATTACCATCAGTAGCCTCAGGTAGACCAATGATAAGACTTTGCTGTGGCATTGAAGCCAACATCTTCCATGAATTAGGGATGTACTGAGGAACGTGTTCGGTAATATCAGCAGAGGCGTAGTTATCCCCTTGAGCATCCAAGAGCATCATCTGACGCAGACCTGAATATCCCCCACGATCATAACCGAAGTAGAGTGATGAACCTGACGCAACAGGGTTACATTTAGGGTTACACTCGTCGTAAGAAGTTTGGGTTAACGATACAGTTTCGTTAGATAGGGCTTGCCTACCAGATCCTAAGGCAAACTGTTGGTTATCCGAGAAGAGTAACAGGTTACCCTTGTAAGGCATAGCGTGACGTAGAAGGGCTATCTCATTAGTGGATACAGCTAAGTCAATAGGTGCTGTATCTAGTAGGTCAATTATCGTAGTTCTAAAGAAGTTGAAGAACTCGCCAGTCTCCGAAAGAATACAGTTCTCACCTGCAAGTAAACCTAAACGGTTCTCGTAGAAGAAGATGTTATTTATCCTCTTACCTATAAATGATGGGTCAGGGTTGGTAGTCATATCACCGACTACACGACCTCGCCAATTAAAGGCCTCATAATCGGACTTAAGATTAATCACTACCTCTACATCATTAGCGTAGTCTACCCCTACAGCGGTGGTTAAGTCTATATAAACCTTACCATACTGGTCTACCTCCACGGCAGCAGCTATAGTTAAAGTACGTTGCGCGGTAGTCCCCTGGCTAAACACTATATCAGAGTATTTTGGAATCCTACTGTGAGGGACTAAGTTGTCTACCGTGATATAAGTGTCACTAGTTGCGTTAGTATTATCAGGGTCACATACTGTACCTGCGACGCTACCAGTAGTTACACGCGGCACTTGGGCAGGTGGTGCATTAAGAAGTCCGTTAGCCGCTTTAAATAAGAACGATCCGTCTGCTTGACGTATAAGAACGTGAGGCATCGTGGCATAGTCATATTGGTAGGGAATTTGAGGCCCTTGTCCCTCAGACCACATACCCTCTCCATATCCCTCGTCGTTACGAGTTTTAAAAGTCACATAGTAATCATCAATATTATTCTCTACATCACCGTCAATGCGCATATTGAAACCATTAGGTGCTTGTTCTGGTAAGTTTGTAAGATACTGAGTACGTTCTTTAAAACCATCTATATATGTATTGCCTACGCTATCGGACGTAGAGAGAGTAAAATCTCTCTCAGGGTCAAGTGGGTGCATTAATATATTACTACCCTGATGCGCAAACTCCATGTAAGGGAAATCTACTGACTGAGTATACTGACTCTGTATTGTGCTTGGCCCACTCGGCACATCAGAATGCCATCCGAAGGGCGCGGAGTAGTAAGTGTTCCCGTAAGTTCCTTGGGTGTAGTAATCGTTTCTGAAAGTAATTCTATACCTTCCATCACCATTATTTACGCTAGTATATATTTCATAGTCGGTATTGAGACTAAAAGCAGCATTCCTGGTTTTGTACCCACCTGCAGGGTTATTCGTTCTGTATGTATACCTAGCATCCCCAGGTATACTAGTGAAACGGCAGTTCTTGCCTGCAACGGTAAATGCTAGGTTAGAGTTTGTAGGAGTGCCTGTTCCTGGTTGAACTAGTAGTTCTAAAGCCCCAGTACTAGAGTTCTTTGTCCACTCAGCAGTTGTTAAATCTATATCTGAATGATATACATTTGCAGTTCCACCATTTAAAGCCGTGACTAAATTAGAGGCTATGAGACTTGTTTTAGTCTGCCCTGCTGTGTTACCCATTATGGTTGAGACAGAAGTACCGTCCACACCTACAATATATTCCTGATTATAAGCACCTTGCTTAACAGTTACCATAGCCTCATTATTATGCTTAGGTGAAGGGATAGAGTGCATCTTCACCTCACGCTCTGTATTCACTACATAAGTCACATCTCCTACGGTTAGGAATTTAAAAGCAGTTGCAGGATCTATAGCTTTTAAGTAGTCTCTAGGGTCAGACTCCATTGCAGAGTTATCACCTGGGTCACCGTCAGCACCTGCTGTGAGGCCGTTCTCTCCGAAGTTGAAGAGGTCAATACGCCCTGTACTATCAGTCATATCCTGGTTACCGTTAACACCTGCAACATCTTGTTTTAATAAGATGTTCTTCGTTATACCAGGAGTTTCATCAGTACTGCCTTCTACATATAAAGGGTGGTTTGTAGGTAACTGCCCAAGTGTCCGTGGCAGGTCGTTATCACTTCCAAGGTGTAGAGCAGTTACCCTAAAACCAGTTCCTGCACCAGTTGAGGTGAATTGATGCCAACTTATAGCCGCAGCTAACGCCCCTACCTGATCCTCAATATTTGTCATTTGGTAAATACTTACAAAAACGGAATCGTTAATCAATTCTCCATTACCTATAGTGGGGTCGGTAGTGAACTTAAATTTAATAGTCACTCCGTTAGAGTTGACAATATTTATATAATCGCCAGATATAGCAAGAGAATTCAGATATATCATACCATGCGCTCTAGTAGGCCCAGAGCCAAACTCCTCGCCCACCGCTGCCTGATCGTAGTGGACTGTAGACTTGTGATTATTAACTAAGTCCCAAACTTCTAACTCTCCCCCATCTATATAGGTAGGCTTTACAGCCACTAAATACTTCTCACCTGTGTCACGATTGATAACGTGAGATGAGGTGTCCAAACATTTGCTACCCTCAATTACAGTAAAATCATCCGTCATAAATTCAGTCGGATGACGCTTCATTAATCCCTCTACTGGTGACGGATATGCGTTAGTCTGGGCAGCGCAGTTCGTCGGATTTCTAAGAGCATCAGCTTGCTGCGATACTCCGTTAAGAAGATTAGGGATAGAGGAATTAAGTATACCCATTAGCGTACAGAGTTACCGCGATTCACGGTGCGGTAGATGTCATAGTTATCGAAGATTGTGTGGTCGGCTGAATCACCCTCCCACTCTTTTAAGTCTGCTAGGGATCGATACTCATCTTGCATATTGAAAGCATGATGGGATTGTGAACCTACCATACGATCTTGGAAGATACGAGCAGCGCGTATAGTTATATGACGCTGTGCAGGTTGTGGAAGACCGATGAAATCTAAGTAGTAGATAACTGTGGCTTTAAGAGTTTTAGTGAACTCGTAGGTTTTATCTTTCTTATCGTAGAGTCTCCACTCACCGCCTGTGTACTTCATGATAGGGTCAAGTCCACCTTGGTTATGAGCCTCTAAATCTATACGAGCAACGTCAGTATCTAGAACAATATGACTATCACCACCATCAGGCACAAGTTCTACATCATACTCAGTATTGAAATTCCAACCCTGTGACTCAACTTCCTTAGTGACTTCGTCCAGGATCTGTACAGCCATTACTACATCAGCAGAAGAGTTTGCAGTAATGATATCTGCGGTAGTAGGTGTCTCTCCTATGGCAGACAACATAGTGTTGACCGCTTCTAGTTGAGTGGTTCTTCCTGGAACAGCCATGTTAGTAAGTTACGAAGACTGTAACGTCTGCTGAACCACCAGAGTTGTTTCTAATACACAAGTATGGAGGGATAGCGTCACCAAGTATAAAGCCTGTTGCGCTCCCAGTAGGTGCAAGGAAAGACCCTGAAACACTACCTGCGCCCATTGACTGATAGTCACCAGTAACCGTAAGGGCCTCGCCAGTAGCACCGACAGGAGGGATAAGGAAAACAACGGAAGCACCTGTAGACATGACCCATATAGATTTCGCACCTGAGAATTCAAGCGCGTCTGTGAAAGTATTGTCCCCCATTGAGGCAAACTTATGCACCTCGTAGAGTCTTTGTAACCTACCATCGGCAAGTCGTTCAGTTCCAGTTTTGATTAAAGCCATGATTAGTACCGTATATAAACATAAAGGTCTGTAGGTGTGGATACATTTGTATTATCCATTGTAAAAAAAGGTGGCATTACAGACTCAGAAATGAACCCAGCTTTTGTAGATGAAGGTGACTTGTGTAAATCAGAAGTCACAACCGCAGACTCTTGCGCGGTAGGATCGCCGTTGCTATCAACGTGCGGTATTTTTAAGACAAGGGCTAGTGCGCTTGAAACAATAGTTACAGACTTAGCACCTAAGCAATAAAAGATTGAAGACTGTGAAGCTGCTGCTACAGTCTCTTTGTATATCTCAGTTGTCTTGACTAAGCCAAATGATGAATCTCTAACCGTTGTAGTATTTAGTAATGCCATATTAATACATTATGTAAATATACACGGTAGCAGTAGTACCACTAGCGTTAGTTAAAGTAAAGAACGGAGGCATTAGATCTCCTGATATAAACCCTGCCTTAGATGCGGTAGGATTTTTATGAAGGTCGGAGTCCACAACAGCGGCCTCTACATCTGTAGTGGCTACTCCCTCACTATCTACAGCAGGAACTTTAATAGTAAGAACCTTATTAGATACTATAATTACTGACTTAGCTGCGGTAGTATCAAAAATAGAAGACTGCGCACCATCAGCAATAGTCTCTGAATGGATGTGGGCAGCTGTCTCTAACACTCCGCTAGGGAGGTGACGAGTATGTGTTTTAAGGATAGTCATGATAAGAGGTATGGAGGGCATCCGAAGACACCCCCCAAAATTAACACTACTTATGAAGCAGTATCAATCAATATGATAGAAGCATCAGGACGGAGAATTCCGTGACCCATTGCGTACTTAGCTACCATCAATGAGCCTTGACGCTCAACCTGGTATTCAGTCTCTAAGGCTAAATCCTTAAGCTTAACTGTACCTACTGCAGACCTGTGGAATGCAACACCTTTCAAAGCATTTGAAGATGCAGAGTGTGAGTAATCGTTTAGAGAACTTACACCTGCTTCATCACTTTGGTTAGTGGTTGGTAGGTTGTTAGACTTGTAGATTTCAAAACCTGCAATCATTGGAACTTTACCTGAACCGAAGCCAGAGCCGCCGATGTCAGAGTTAGCTACTGAAGTAGAGATACCGAAACCTGTGCTACCATTACTAATTAAGTTGTAGTAAAGCGTTGGGCTAAACACGACATAACGATCTTGGTCAGGGACATCAGAAGCATCCAAACGTGCTGCTGCGGTAAACAATGCTGTAACAAGTTGGGCTGAAGTCATTGCAGCGTCAGCTGTAGCTGAACCTGCTGTGATTTCAATAGATGCTCCACCTGCTGCTTGCGGTGATGCTGCTCCGCCTTCGGCAGCGTTAGCTACAACAGATAGTAACTGCTGATCAGCTTTCTTAGCAAGGGCATAGCCTAGCTTACGGGTGTACTCAGAACGGTAATCGTAGTGATTCTTCGCCTCTTCCAAGCTGTCTACAAAGGCAGCAGAAAGTAGCAAATCGTCAATACCGATTGTACGCTCGTTGTGTTGAATCTCAGCGCGAGTCTCATCCTCAATCACAGAGTTACCTGGAGTGTGGTATTTAGCCTCGGCTGTACCGATTACTGGGAATTGTGCGCTCTTTCCTGAAGAAATTGTGCGAACTGTATGTAGGCCCATCATTATATTAGCTGTTTCAAAAGCTGTAATGACTTCACCTGCGAATTGCTTAAGGAATAGAGCATTACTAGATGCCCAATCGGTTACACCTGAAGTGTCACCTGCTATACCTAAGCGTGATGTTGAAAGTGCCATAAAACCTCCTATGGGTTTGGCGTGTTAAAAAAAAATGTTAAAGAATAGAATATTGCTTAGGCCGTAAAGTTGTCCTCCTCGGAGGGCTAAACACTTACGCTCAATTCTAGGTTTCCAATACCATTACATGATATTAGAGACAGAGAGTCTTCGAGTGACCTGCTCTCTGAAGGCAGGGTCAGATTGATAACGAGGATCGCCCATGTCACGCTTCATTTCACTTAGTGAACTGTACGCTGATGTGCCTGACCCTTGTGTATGTCCTCTGACTAATGTAGGCTTTATACCTACGACTTGTGAGTATCGTGCTTGCAATCCTCGAACTGCGTTTAATGCACGAACCTTGTCACCTGATTGGACATCCGCATCAAATACGGACACCTCTTCAGGGGATAATGAATCAGCAGCCCATTGCACCATATCTTGGTAAACAGCAGAGCCTCCGACCTCATTGAAAACAGCCTGGACTTCTGCATCTTGCATAGCCATCTGTCCTTGAATATATGTATCTACAACATCACGAGCAATACCCATCTTAGATAGACCTGCGTAATCATCTTCACTTAACTCACCATTCTCGGCAAAGTTATTAGCATACTGTTGTAGAGCCTCGTTAGATGCCATCTCTGGTGGTAAGTCATTACCGCCTAGCTTATTCTCTAACTCTTTGTACGCTTCAGCCAACTCTTCAGCTGAAGAAAACTTCTCAGGAAGAAATCCAGGACGGTCAGGGTTAGCCTCTTCAGTAGTGGTTGCATTCTGTTGGGTAGGGACACTAAGATCTGTAGGATTCTGTTCAAATCTTTCAGCAGCTTTCTCGGCTTCATGAGCAGCAGACTGCTCTGGACTTAAGGATGGGGCTTCTTCCCCAGGGACGTTTATTCTTTCGGCTTCCATAAATTATGCACTCTCTTGAGCGTCTATTTGTGCTTGAGTATTGTTTACAGAGGTAGCTGATTTCATCGCTTCAGGGCCTAACTTCTGCATCATCTGCATCTGTTGAGCCTGTTGCATTTCCGCTTGAATCTCCTCTTGTGAGCGTATCAAACCATCTGTCTCGATTCCGAGTGCAGAGGCACGACGCTCTAAGTATTCACTAACATTTACATATTGTGATACGACTTGTGGGCCGAGTACTTGACCAATACCTGCGACAAAGCTGTCGAGTTTGTTCAAATCTTGACCACGACCTAAAGCATCTATACCAGTAACCACTACAGGAGTAACTAGACCCTTTGGAAGTTTTGGTAAACGGTTAGCCTTCTCCATTCTGTTCATTAGAATAGATACTAAAGGTAATTGAAACTCTTGAGACAGTACGGAGTAAACTCCTCCTAACTGACGCTCAAGGCTCTGGGTAACTAAGCGAACTTCCTCTGCAGTAACACGTTCTGCTTTACGGATAGATGACTCAGTTAACATGAACGCATAGTTCAAACGCTCTACGATCTGGTTGATAGTCTCCAAAGCTACACGGAAGTCTGCGTGTTTCTGAACCTGGAGAGTGGTTACATCTGCAGCATTGCCTTCAACGATAGCACCGTTAGAGGATTGGGCTAGAGTGCGCTTGCGAGTCGTGCCGTTAGGCGCAACCATAAACAAAACCTTTGCACTTGCGGCAGCACCTTGGACGATAGCTGTTGATAGTCCTTCAAGAGACTCTAAGTCACCTTGATACTGCTCAACAAAACCTCGTGCATAGTCCTCGCCATCTACTTTATTAAGACCTAGTGCTAGGTAAGGTAGCTTATCTTTAGGATAAGTTCCGTAAGAACCTTCCAGACGAACACCCTTTATCTCTTGAAATACTTCATAAGTAGTATCATTAATGGAGGAAATGCAAGTATATAGATCTATAGAGTCTTCGTCCGAAAGCTTTCCATCTAAAGCTTCTAAAATATCATCCGACAGATGGGACGGTGATACAGACTCCTTTGTGATTATTTTATCTACATTACCCATAGGGTCACGTTTAACAACGTAACGGTTAAGGTGGAAGACGCGCATACCGCCCTCTTCAGGAACGTGGATGAGGACATTACCTCCCACGATCAGATGCTTCAATGCCTCAAACAATCCAACACGGAAGTTATTAGATTCTACCTCACGCATTATCTCACGCTCGATATCAGCTAAAGCAGAGTCTATCTCTGACTCAACTTGCTCCATACCCTGCACTTCACGCTTCGCCTTGCTATCAAGCAATAGACGGAAGAACGGAGCATTCGCAGGTAGTAGCGTCATCAGTAGCGCACTACTCAATGAATTCACACCTCGTGCGCCTACAGATTGGTAAGGTGTAGGAAAGCGTGTACTACCACCCACCCCCTCTTCAGGAATAAGTGTAGGCAACGTAAGACGCGACGCATCTCTAGCCCTCTCAAGTACTGACTGTCTTTCAGACTCGCACTTCAGATAGTAGCTTTCTGCTGATTTCATAACGGTTTAGTAATCTGAGCCTGGTACAGATAGACTTCTACTTAAAGGTATAGTTAAAGCACTACGACCTTGCCTACGTCTACGTCCACCTTTCTGCCCTGCAGCCGCTTCATTAGAAACTTTATCAGCTAATGGAGTTGGCGGAGCAGGAGGAGGTGGGGGTGTCTCACCCTTAGGTGGCATTTTAGGAGTAGAGAAACACATTAAAAAATAAAGATTCCTAGCACGACTCCGATAATAAACCAGAAAATTGCTTTAACGTTAGCGGATAAGAAAGATGTAATATAAGATTTAAACATATTTAATTCAGAATAGACTCTGATTGACGGCGCAGTACCTCTGTGAGAAAGGTGACTACGGAACTTGCACCTGCTTTATACCAAACCTCGCGCTCGGTATCTAGTAGGTTTGGGGAAATATTTGGGAATAATTTTTCTAACGCCTCGACCAACTTAGGATCGACATGTGGTAATTCTTCAGAGGCAAAGTCTTCCATGTTATAACCTTATTATATTTTCAGAGATTAAGCCCTGCTTATCAAAGAAGCAAAGACGTTGGACTGGTGCGCCACCTTGGGCGAGACACTCTTTAGCAAACTCATTATCTGACTCAGGGCTACCGCTTAGGAAGAAGTATAAGTCATTGTTTAGAACACCAGAAGCGTGGGTATGGAAGTGGCCTAAAGATAAATATTTCCAATCAGGTATATTCATCTGCCACCCTTGGGCTTTCTTAAATATACCTGCTAACGGTATAGGAGAGCCGCCTCCTATCTGATCGCCGTGTACACAGAAGATCCCATGACCTGCAACCTTCTGTATGACATACCAATGAGTAGATATATCCCACTCTATATTCTTAAGACCTGAGACATCACAAAGAAGTTTAGCTGTCTCGTAACTTACGATATCCCAGTTAGACCTGCGCGAATGACCTGTATGTTTTGCTCCTGACCTTCCATGATTCCCGTGAACGGCGGCTACTTTAATCTTAGGCACAAGCGGTGATAGTTCGGTGACAACGTGGGCTATTAACTCAGGGACGGTGCGTAGTGCTTGTTCCCACAAATCACTATCGATCTCAAACGGCTGACCTGCAAAGATAGCTTCGCCTTCAACCATATCGCCCTGGAGTATTATATGTAGAACCTTAGGCTTCTCAGTCTTTAGGTATCTCTTAACCTCTTCGGTTAATTTATGGATTCTCTTAACAGCAATCTTGGAATTATATGTAGTAGTTACTTTACCTACCTGCCAATCAGAAAGACAGAGCCAAGCTTCTACAGGGTTGGTCTTCAGCTTCACAGCCTTACGGCTAGGCTTTATAGCCTTGATACCCTTCATCGCCTCTGTGACAGCGGTGTTTAAAAGGTGCGCTGTGGTTTGCTGCTGTTCTATCTTGCGACAAAGTTTTTTAATTTCTCTGCGCAGACGCTTTACTAAACTTACTTCATGATCTATCGACTTCGCCCATAGATCGACATTAAATTCATCCATATTTAAAACTTAGCACTTTCATATTCTTCAGGCATCCGACTGAGTAGCCAGTACCTAAGACCTTCTGAAGTGGTGTACCCTACACCATATTCCCTTTTCAACATTAATAATAATGAGCGTAGCGAAAACATACTCTTGTTCTCAGCGCGTAGACGCAGGGCAGTCCGTATAGCCTGAATAGCTTCGACGTTGTCATCAAGCTTACTCTTACCCTGCTTTTTATTCTGACTTTCTGCCCAATTCTCAACAGAAAATGTGGTATCATCAAAGTTGTCCAAATCGCTCATGACTGAGTATAGCAAATTATGACAGACAGTTTACAAGATTTATTAGCAAAATTACATGAAGCCGTTGGTAACGAATTACTTCAACGTATTATATCAGGTGAAGCTACAAGTGCAGACTTGTCGGTAGCGACAAAGTTTCTTAAAGACAATGGTATAAACATTGACGTAGAAGATAGCCCACCGATCATGAACTTGGTGAAGTCTCTACCGTTTAGCGACAATGAAGAAAGGAAAGCAGAGTAAAGTTGTAGTTCCAGAGGAACTTAAAGACTTTAGAAACTTTGTATTCCTGGTATGGGAACACTTGGGGTTACCTAACCCTACTAAGGTTCAATACGATATTGCAAGCTTCCTACAATATGGGCCACG
>TARA_R110002012_G_scaffold106831_2_pt1 | contig 10293 bp, 9 predicted proteins | sample TARA_R110002012 | Tara Oceans TARA_R110002012 (sample SAMEA4396515) | marine metagenome | biome: Westerlies Biome; feature: [DCM] deep chlorophyll maximum layer (ENVO:01000326); material: water (ENVO:00002006), including particulate matter (ENVO:01000060) such as... | depth 40 m
GTGCGGCGTGCCACCCCCCACAGCTCTGTAACCGGCAACTGCTTTAACAGTGCCTTGTGCCTTGGTCACTTCACTTTCGGCGGTTAGCTTACACACGCCCTGCTGCTTATAAGCGGGGTGTTTCTTAGCCGTCTGGTTAGCCACTTTGGCGAGTACGCGGGTAGGTGCAAATCCAACGCATACGGGAATGCCCGTCCACTGTCGAACGGTGTCACGCATTGCTTGGCCCCGAGCTTCCAGCGTATCGGAGGCAAAGCCCTGAAAGCCGACAAAGCTTTCATCAATCGAATACACCTCCACATGGGGCGAAAACTCGCCTAGTACCTCGGTCACCCGCTGGGACATATCGCCATACAACGCATAATTACTGGAGAGCAGCACGGCTTGCCGGCGTATCACAGGCGGTAACAAGTGCATGGCCGTCCCCATCTCAACACCCAGGGCTTTGAGTTCGTTGCTACGGGCAACGACGCAACCATCGTTATTGGACAGCACCCCTACCGGACGCCCTTCCAGCATTGGATCAAAAACGCGCTCGCAACTGACATAAAAGTTGTTGCAGTCAACGAGTGCAATCATGGCAGTGCCCTCAGCAGATTGTGAATCACGTCGGTCACTACACCCCATACTTGGGATTCGCGTCCATCCAGGGGAATCGGCTTGAAATTGGGGTTGCTTGCTTTGAGGTAGGTGCGCTGACCAACGCGCTCCAGACGCTTAACAGTCATTTCCCCATCCACGTAGATCACCACAATCCGTCCAGGCAGTGCTTCCAGGCTTCGATCCACCACCAATAAGTCACCAGGATGGATGCTGTCCCCAATCATTGAATACCCTTCCGCACGCGCAAAATAGGTCGAGGCTGGTCGTTTAACGACGTAGCGGTGCAGATTTAGCTCGGTATCCAGGTGATCATCGGCGGGCGAAGGAAAACCAGCACGCACAGCGGTTGAATAGAGCGGTAAGGGTAATGACGAGGCCACAGAATCTGCCCGACCCAGCAGTGAAACGTTCAATGACATAATAGGCTCTCTCTTATACTGTATTTATGAACAGTATCAGTAAAGAGGCTTATCGAAGCAACCACTCAAAGGTCAAAGCCAAAAAATTACAGATCTATATCACTCCTATGAATCCTGCACACGGGATCACTTTGACGCCTATTAGGAGTGTAGTTTATGCCCCCGTCTTGCCTACGCTGTGCATCTAGTTGCACGCTTAACCTTGAAACCGCCCAGCGCATCGGCACATCTGGCAGCAGCCTCTTGGACGGCGCCATTGGTGCGTGGCGTGCGACTTATACCCCAACGCCCCTTTTATCGATGGCCTCCTCCCGCTTCCCGTTAGCCATACTGCCCGCTGCTGTGCTAGGAGCTGTTTCAGGCAGTCAAGCAGGCTCGCGTGCCGCAGAACTTTTTTTCAAACAGCAAATACCGCCCGGTGAAGGAACGCCTTTGCTGTGTTTATCGTGCGGTCATACCTTCCGGCAATAACCTGTCCCTTCACCGCACCTCGTTAAAGCGTACCCACTAAGCGACATACCCCTTACTTCCCAACCATAAAGCGCTGGCGATTAACGTCAGCGTTTTTTTATTGCTAGGAGTTTTCACCATGGCTCATCTCATTGAACAAATGGCTTACGTCGGCGCTACCCCTTGGCACGGCCTAGGGCAACAGCTGTCCCGTCAACAACCGCTTGAGGTCTGGCAGCAACAGGCCGGTATGAACTGGCACATTGAAGAAGCCCCGGTGCGCTTTATCGCTGAAGGCGTGAGCCACCTGGGCAGCATCCACTCCTTTCCTGAGCAGAAAGTGCTTTATCGCTCCGATACCAAGGCACCGTTATCCGTAGTGTCCCAGCGCTACAAGGTGGTGCAGCCTGAAGAGATACTGGAGTTCTATCGTGATCTCACTGAATACGCTGGGTATGAGCTGGAAACCGCGGGTGTGCTCAAAGGGGGTCGTAAGTTCTGGGCCTTGGCCCGTAGCGGTTTAAGCACGTCGCTAAAAGGACAGGATGAGGTCAATGATTACCTACTGCTGGCCACTTCCTGTGACGGCACCTTGGCCACCATGGCGACACCGACCACGGTGCGGGTGGTGTGTAACAACACGCTACAGATTGCGGTGGATGGTACGACGCAAGCGGTAAAAGTACCCCACCGATCAGAGTTCGATCCCCGTGCGGTGAAAAGCCAACTGGGTATTTCTGTTTCCCAGTGGAATGACTTCATGTACCGCATGAAGGCCTTGGCGGAACGCAAAATCGATCACCGCGAGGCACAGCAGTATTTGCAGTCGGTGCTCTGCGGTATTGATAAGCCGATAGACGACCCTTCCAAGCTGCCTAACTACCGGGCTCTTAACAAGGTGAAGAAGCTCTACCACGGCGAAGGCCGCGGTTCCCACCTCGACACGGCCAAAGACACTGCGTGGGGCTTGCTCAATGCCGTTACTGAGTACGTGGATCACGACAAGCGTGCGCGTAGCAACGATACCCGCCTGGATTCCGCGTGGTTTGGTCAAGGGGCGCAGCTGAAGCAAGAGGCGCTAAAAACGGCCCTTGACCTGGTGAGCTGACATGCTGTTTCTGATCATTTTAGTGCTGATTTTCTTGGTTTTTGTCTTACCCCTCATTGGATAGCGCGATAAGCCCAGCCCCTAACAGGCTGGGCTTTTTGCTTTTACGTGGAGCACAACATGGCCTCTCTCAGTCCCGATCTAGATATCGCCTTAACTCAACTGACGGAACGACTGCTCACCCAAGATCAAACCTATGCCGAAACCTACGTAATGGCAAAGGGACAGCTTTATCGCACCGAGCTGCACCTACGCCCCGTCCCTCCCAGTGAACTCCCTGCTGATTTCTGATAACTATTGAAGGAGCCTTCTTATGGCAACCAACACCAATGTGGTAAATCACGAGTCGTCTGCATCTTCTTCACTACAAGCTGTTACTGCAGCACCCGCGTCACACCTTGCGGAAAGCACGGCCATTATTCAGGTGATTGAACGTGCTGCGCTCAACCCGGACGTCGATATCGACAAGATGGAGCGCTTGCTACAGATGCAGGAACGGGTGATGGATCGCCAGGCCATGATGGCCTATAGCGCCGCCATGGCGGCGATGCAGACCGAGCTCCCCAGCATTGAGGAACGGGGGCAAACTAACAACGGCTGCTACGCCACGTTGGAAGATATCGTCGATACCGTGCGCCCAATCATGCAGAAACACGGCTTTGCGGTGAGCTTTCGTATTCAGACCCAGGAGCGCGGCATTCAGATCACCGGCGTTCTGATGCACAAGGATGGCCACCGCGAAGAAACCAGCATGCTGCTGCCCGCCGATATCAGTGGAAACAAGAACGCGGTGCAGGCGTTTGGCTCATCCACCAGCTATGGCAAGCGCTACGTACTCAGCGCCCTACTCAACATCACCACACGGGGCCAGGATGACAATGGCAAGTCCAGTACTAAAGCGAGCTTCAAGCTAGTGACACCCTTTCAGGCTGGACAGATCCAGCGGCTAATTAGCCAATGCCCTGCTACCACGCAAGAGTGGTTCAGCGGCAAGTATGGGGCAGCCGTGCAAGTCCCTCAGGCCGATTTCGACAAGCTACGCGCCTCCCTTTCCAAACGAGCAGTTAAGTAATCGAGGCTCTAAACCTCTTGCAGGAGGCTTCTATGCAAGTACTGAACATGGAGCAAGGCACGCCCGAATGGCTGGCGGCGCGCTTGGGGCGTGTCACCATGTCGGAGCTTAAGACGTTACTGGCCAACGGCAAAGGTCCTGGTGGATTTGGCACCGGGGCCTTTTCATATATGCACCAGTTGATTGGCGAGCGCATGACGGGCGAGCTGGCGGAACCGTTTCAGGGAAATGTCCATACCCGGCGTGGTCACGAAATGGAAGGCGTTGCACGTAAGCTTTACGTCGCTGCTACTGGCGAGCTAGCGCCACAGGAGGTGGGCATCATCCTCAACCACAACGTGGGCTATTCGCCCGACAGCCTAGTCGGTGCTAATGGCTTGCTGGAAATCAAAACCAAACTACCTAAGTTCCAGATCGAGTTATTGCTCAATGGGGAGATTCCGTCAGAGCATGTTGCGCAATGCCAAGGCGGCTTATGGGTCAGCGAACGGGAGTGGATCGATTTCGTCAGCTACTGGCCGGGCATGCCGCTGTTCATCAAACGTGCCTACCGAGACGACATCATGATTAGCACTATTGCCGAGCGGGTCGAGTCGTTTCATGAAGAGATGGAGCGGCGTATCAGCCAAGTGATGGCCGCGTGAAATGCTCACTTAACCCACACCTATTCACCAATAACGACATAGATACAGGGGCTACAACTCCGGTATTTTTTTATTTTTTGGAGGTCACCATGCCACATAGCAAACTCAAAGCCGGTGAAGTAGCGGGTACCTATCACGTGACTTCACCGGTTACAGAAACTGACATCATCACCCTGGCTAAGCGCTTTGCACGGCGTAAACTCGCTAAAGGCCGCAAGATATCCCAACCATCGCAAGCATTTAAACACCTACAGCTACTGCTTCAGGACTATGAACATGAAGTGTTCAGCGTGCTATTACTTGATAGTCAGCACCGCGTTAACCGTTTTGAATAAATGTTTCATGGAACCATAGACGCGGCTAGTGTAGTACTCAAAACCGCACTGGCTTACAACGCTGCAGCAGTTATTCTGGTACATAACCACCCTAGTGGTGATCCAGAACCCAGCGATGCTGACCAGCGTATTACCGCGCGACTAAAGGGAGCCAGGGGCTGATGGATATATGGGTGATCGATCGCGTGGTGGTAGGAAGCGATGGGTGTAAGTCATTTGCTGAGATGGGGTATTTGTAGATGCCTGCTTGAATGAAATTGAGCTGCCTGCACGGCAGCTTTATGCATAAGGCTGTCTTTTTTTGCAGCAAACGGCCAAAACAGACCTTCTGATGCTACTCCCTATTTTCCCATCACTGTAAATCATTCGGAGGCTTAACATTTAACATGAGCGGCGGAAAGCTCCACCAGAAAATGCATTGCCATAAACCATGGCAAATATGCGAAGCTAACATCACGGGTAACATCCATCCATCACCTCGAAGCTATCAGCCTCTCACGGTGAACTGGCTCACGCTCCAACCTAATCCGCAAACGCCGAACACTGCAGTTGCTGCTTAATAAGGAACGTTCTTTGTGACAGATACAGTTAACCCCGTGCGAGGGTTACCTTCTAGCTGAATTGTGCTCAATAGATGCCTATCAGTAATGCTCGAAAACTTCTGAGCCATGTGTCGGGCAAGCGCGTCACTCGCAGTGGTAAGAATCAAGTTCATATTTGGCATTGATGTGGCGACCAGTCTAAATATGTCCAGCATCGCAACCCGATTGAGATCGTCCAGATGTGCGATTGGTTCATCAAGGAAGAAACTACCACCGGTATTTCTGGCCCTGGCTAGATAGAGGGACAGCGCCAGATCCTGGCGCTGTCCCTGACTGAACTTTTCTTCAGCATCAAGAGCAAATTCATGCCCTTCAGCGAAGACAGTCCATTTGAGTCCTTCTTCGTCCTCCGAAACACTCAGATCGTTGTATACCTCATTCGCATGCATTCGAGAGAAAAGCTCGGCAGCGGGGCTGAGAAGAGGTGCGAGGCTGGAGGTGGTCAGCTCTCTCACGTGCTGGGTGTAGCGATCAATCGTACGATCAGCTTCAGTAATGTAGCTCTGTCCCGCCTCAAGCTTCTTGGCGAGCTCTTCTTTCTCAAGCTTAAGCCTAGTCAACCGCTCAGAGTCCAAGTCAATAGTTACAAAGGCTTCACATTCTGCCAACATTGCTTTATGAGCATCAACTTGCGCCCTCTCCGCTTCAACTTTTGCGCTAGCAGAATTGTAGGAGTCGAGCACTATAGGATATTCACCAACCACCTCCTTCCAGCGAGCCTCGAAACGGCCAACGGTCTGGGAAACGGCTTCGATGTTAGAGTTAACCCCATCAATTTCGCGGGATTTGGCCTGAATCTTCTCCATTACCCCCTGCACCAAGGGGGTAAGTCTAAACTTTTCAGAGTTGGCCTGATCCTCTTGCGTCTGATAATAATCCCTGTACCTAATGAGATTTTCGCGCGCCGTTAAGATTCTCAGGCCTATTCCCTCGACGGGCACTATCTTGAATATATTTTCTACTTCGGCCAATTTCTCAAAAATATGCCTCAGGCCTATGACCGCCTTTATGCGGCTTTGGAGGTACGAAAGATTATCCTCATTGAAATACGAGAAATCAGGAACGTTCATGATTTCCAGATATCTGGTTCGCTTATCAATCGAATCAAGTTCGCCATCAACCGCTCTCAAGCGAGCAATATAAGCCTCAGAGGAGGCCTTTTGGTTATTTGCCAAAGTAAGCTTTTCTAGGCAGTCCTGCTCAATTCGACGAGCCTCAGCCAACTTCTGAGCAGCGCCGTTGAGCTCAGGCGTCAGCATTTGCTCACCGGCAACTTGTTGGCGCAACTTTTCGCTAGAGCCCCAGTCATGATTGCAAAGTGGACAATGCTCGCCATCACTGGAATGGAGAATCTCCCAGCCCATCGCCCTCAGCTTCTCGAGTACGCTTGAGAGTGCATTGAATTCCGACTCAGCTTTAACCCTCGCTCCCTTAGCCTCTTCTGCCCGACGAGTAATATTAATAATGTCCGATGGCGGGTGAACGACGTTCATCGCCAAATCTTGTTTTTGCCGAGCTAGATCAACCACAGTGGTTGAACTCTGGCTCAAATAGCTTACCGACTGAAGCCACGCATCTTGCTTGTCAGAAGTCCATGACAGCTCGACGAGTTGCTGCTTTAGCTGGCTTTGACTCACGTTCCCTGACGAAAAATACTCCACGATGCTCGGCACCGATGTAGTCAGCTCCCACCGACTTAGCGCTTCCAAGCGCTCTTTTGCCCAAAGAACTGAGCGTGCCCCCTCAGCCGTTTTCACCTCCGCGGATGACAGATCAGCAGACAGCTTACTGTGGTCGTTACTCAGCTTTTCTCTTGCTTCTAAAAGTCCGGCAAGCGTTCTGCGAAGAGTGTTGAGATGACTATGCCCAGCATTATATTGCGCCCATTGCTCTAACAAATATTGTAATATGCCGATGTCATGCTGAACCCTTTGCTCGAAAAGGTTTACTTGAATCCGAGCTGCCTTGAAGTCCTCCCCAAGCCTCCCGGTCGCTTGAGACTTGGGAAATGCCTCAAATATCTTGGAGAGATGACTCGCTGCCCTCTCTTTCCAAGGCGAAGCCTCTGCCAACTTAACCTCTAACTCCGATATTTCATCAATAAGACGGTTAACGCCATCTTGAAGTCCCTTGGTGCTCGGCAGTTCTTTTCGATAGTCCCGAAGATCTCGCAGAGTGCTGGTAATATGCCCAAGCCCTAGAATATCAGCAAATATTTGTTGCCTCTCTTCCGCCTTATTATTATCAACCAACAAGGAAAGCGAATTGGAATACAGCCAACGACTATTTCTGAGCCAACCACGTTTCGCTTTGCCAATAGCTTGAGCGGTTCTACCTGAAACAGATCTAGGAGTAAGCAATTTTAGTAAGTCGGCTTCTTTTATTTTTTCTCTTCTTGCGCCATTTCTAGAAATCCAGACCGAACGGATTTTGCGAGTAATTTCATGAGGTTGGCCACCAATCAAGCATGTTGCCGATACGGAGGTAGCTCCCTCCCCCCATTGACATGCGAAATCACTTGTGCCGCGCAGGTCTTCGACCTTACTCGTCAGCAACCACTCCAACGCGTAGCAAATAGTACTCTTGCCCGTGCCATTTGCCGCGTGAATGAGAGTCAAAGGCGCATCCAGGGGTATGACTAACTCGTCCGGGACGCCTCGAAAATTTCGGATAGTAACCGAAAGGAACTTGATTGATTGGTTATTCATTTAGATTCCATTCATTACCATGCAGTCGTGCGAGTTCTCTGCTACCTAGCTCAGCCAAAGACTCCAATAACTGAGAAGATGCTGCGCTATCAGGGATGAATTCGGTGCTTTGCACTTCCTGGAAAGAGCTAACAAGCCCCAACGGAGTGATACGCTGATACCGCTCCCATCCGTCAGTTCCCTCGTAAACCACATGTTTCCTGACGAACCTAGTATCCCTTTCAACTTCTACGATGAAAGGCTTGAGATCATCATTCATCTGTGTCATTACAAATACTAAATAACCATCAACAACGGAACCATTTTTCTCGCGCTGTAAAAGAGCGGCATCGAGATATGTTTCAGCGCGCCTGGAAAATTCCCATGATTCAACGTAGGTGTCGCACTTGATTTCTACTAACAGAATAGATGCGAAATCGCCATGCCAGTAGCATAACTGATTTTCGAGAGCAGCCTCTGACCAGTTTTCATCATTTGCCAACAGCAACTTGCCTTCATCTGACGACTTAAAGCCGGCTGCCTGAGCCCGCTCATCGATAATCTTGATCAGATCATTCAGCATCTAACCTTCTCCTACGCTTTAATATTTCCTCCATGAAGCCCTCTACCGAAAGAGCAGTATTATCATCGTAGAGCGACTCAATTTCTCCGAGATTAAAGATATACACATTTCTGGGCGGCTCAGCTTCAGTGATCGACCCTCTAGCTGGCGGAATACTGGTGTAATCAAATCGAGCATGGTTGGGTTTTGTGTCTTTCACATGCCCCTTAGCATGCGCAAACACAATCAAGCCAGGATGACTAACCGCACTTCTCGCCCATAAAAATAAATCAGTTTCCATATCCCTAATATGGTAAACATGGTTCGTCCAAGCCATGACATTAAATTCACCAAATGTCGGCTCAATGAATTCAATATGTCCAACCACTCCAGGTTTGGTGACCCATTCAGAGCTCTTGTGAGACTTAATATAACTCAGAGCTTGAACGGCTTTCATGACGTACTCACCAGAGGCAGACATTTCATCTAGCGAAAACGGCTCATTCTCCTTCACGCCATATTTCGTCCGATAGGTAAAACCTTCAGCATCAGCCAAAATGCTTTTTTGAACCAAGTTGTTCAACAAATCGAGCTCTTTCCTCACGCATTCGAGGTAACCTTCCACAGGCGGATGCCGATCAAAAAGTTCGTGGAACTCAAGTGCTGCTGGTGGAAGATCTTCTTGGACATCGCAGTCAACCAAGCGGTGGCCCTTGACGGCTTCAAGAGACAGGTCAGTTGTCCAATTTATGGTCAGCGTTAACGCTCCATTGCTGCTCCGTCGCATAACCCTGCTGGGCGGGTGGACTGCTGGAGGTGTAGCTCGGGTGTGGAGCTGCGGATCAAAAGCTGGGAAAACTCCCGTCGCGCTTGGAAGACCGATTTCACACCCACGCAGCCGATCACTGTTCGCGACGGCTATGGCAATCTGCGACCGACTCCGCTGGGCATGGTAATCCGTGACCGCCCCCAACACTTTATCCAAGCTACCAACATTTTGCGACACCAATACCAAATTAGGACGTTCAGCTTTATCTTCAGCTTGACTGGCCATGATTCGCCTCAATTGCGATTTCGCATTTGAAAGCGGATTGGTTAAGTCGTTACCTAACGTTGGCCATACAATTACGTCCTTGAAAGCCAGCCGTAACGACAGGTTTGCATGATCATAATTTGGATCACCTGTCTCGTTTTCAACCAAGATGTAACAGTTGTACGCTTCACTCTCAGGATCTGTGATCCAGCACCAGCCAGCCTTGTAATTACGAGCGGGAGCTGGTTTCCAGTTGGGATCGATCCAAGACATATCATCAGACCCCATCCACTCTAGGAGCATGGCGCCTGATACGTCACCACAACCGACGCTTAACACCAGTGGGTATGGATAGCGTTTCACCAGATCATTGATCTCGTCCCACTGGCTTGGCTCTACCGCCGTTGCGCCCGCAGCCATCAATACCGGACGAGAGCCAAAATTGGTGAAGAGGGTGCCCGCCGCAGACTCCAACATGCTTTTAACAAAAGGCAGCAGCTCGTTGCCTTGAATCAATCCTAGGTTGAACCGGTCACTACTACCCAGTTTGCGATCTATGTACTCAGTGCGTACCGCTGAAACAAGCTTCTCATCTTCTTCAGTGAATGCATCCACTCGGGAGTGAAGGACTTTCTTAATTTCCTCAACGATTCTTGCTGTATCCGATTCTAGTTTGAAATAGATAGATTTAATTTTCGGATAGTCCGCAACCATCCTAGACAGGGTGTCTTTGTAGTGGTTCAATAAAACCGGACACCAACGTAGGTGGTAACATTGC
>TARA_R110002012_G_scaffold15564_5_pt1 | contig 10293 bp, 10 predicted proteins | sample TARA_R110002012 | Tara Oceans TARA_R110002012 (sample SAMEA4396515) | marine metagenome | biome: Westerlies Biome; feature: [DCM] deep chlorophyll maximum layer (ENVO:01000326); material: water (ENVO:00002006), including particulate matter (ENVO:01000060) such as... | depth 40 m
AACGCGAGTGTATACAACCGGAACGGCTGTACAGGCACCGCTGCCGGTGGGCTCCGCAGGAGCCAGCTATCAGGAGTGTTGTCTGGGAGACTCTCCGTCACATTATCGGGAATCGTGGCGGGGGAGAGAAACCCATCTTCTGCATAGGCAGGCATCTCAAAGAGATCTAGCGTCCCAGAATGGATCTCATCCTTGGTCCGGCAGAAGATTCGACCGATGGTCCCTCGGGGCCCGGGTTCGATAGAATCCCAGTGAATCTGGCGGAGAAAATCGTCAGGCTCTAAGTTCGCTACCTGGGTTGCGCGAACCGGGGGCAAGACGACGGGCCCACTTCTGCCTGAGATCGGGGAGAGATTCCCCCACATATCAAGCCACTGGACTGCTCCTCGATAGGTGCTCTTCATGACACGAGCGCCATCACCGGCAGCAGTTGCATCTAGGGCAATCGATCCAACTCGCCCACGTCCGAAGGTCTTAGGGGAGGAACCGGCGTCGGGGACTGTTCCCGAGAGATCGTTGGGGATCCCCATGGTAACGCCAGTGTGGTTGAACCACTCACCGTCTGCACTCTTTGGAGACCAGCCCACAGGAGGAGGGGGAGAGCTTGGATACCCAAGAGGAAGGCAGGACTGCCCATCGAAGAAGAATGCCCGGGGGGAGTCTCCGCTTGGGATAATAACGATGCCGTTTGGGGTCGCTACGAACTGCGTTGGAAACCTAGGTCTCTCGTCGAAACCGATGTCGGCTGCACAGAGAGCCGCGGTCGTGGGGCCAATAATGGTTTGCCAAATAGAAGCTGGGGTGGTGCTTCCAGCATTCCAGCCCTGGTGCCTGAGGATCTTGTTGCCGTCCTGGATGAGGAGGATGTCCTTCTCCCCATTTGCGCCCAGGGTTGTGTGGAAGACTCCCCTTACAGAGGAGTAGGAGATCGATGGGTACACCAAGTAGTTAGGAACGTAGGGTGTGGGGCCCCATACAGATCGGAGAGTTCCCTCGGCTGTGAGGTACATGTTCTCGATCTGAGAGCCAATCCCATCGGGTAGGATCAGCTTTCCGGATTCTGCCCGGATGGGTAGAAGAGCCGATTTGATTCGTAACCGGGTATCGGCCATCGACTACTCCAGGGGGCTATTCCACCGCTTTAGCAACCCTCTTTGAGGACTTCTTCGGCTTCGGCGTGGGCTCGTGGCTCCCATCTGGGGCCCAGACAAGTTTCCAGGATAGAAGGTCTTCCGTTTCCTCACCAAATCTTTCGAACGTGAGGCCATAGCGGCGAAACAAACCATGAACGCGACCGTGCTCCTCAAGCCGAGCGATACATTGGACCTGCTCGATGGAACCGTTTCGATCTCTTTCATAAATGGCTCCGCAGATGATTGGGGTTCGCTTTACTACCGTGTCAGTGATTTCGTCCATGTTGGGCTCCTATGAGGATGGAAGATTATACCAACGGCGCCAGGGTCTTCTACTATCAGTCGCGGGGCCCGCTCTAGCGGGACGCTTGAGCAGGGGCTGACCAGAGTATCGAAGATCCCCGTACCGTTTGGTAAGGGAAAATAGAGCTTCTGAGTATCGTTGTAGAGCACGATCCGCGAGTTGAATATTGCCCTGGGACTCATAAAGATATGAAATCGCCTTGTAGAGCAGTACGTTCATCCCATCCGGGTGAATCTCGGGGACGTCTCCATCATCGATGAGCTTCTCGGGGCGAAGTAGGCACCGAACATCTACATCGTATTTATTGTTGGGCCTTGGATACATCCGAATCGACTGGTACCCGTGAATCTCCCTGAGGCGTCTGTGGTAGTCAGGGAGGGGATTCCCGTTATCGACGAAGTCGACCTGATGGCCCGGGATATCTGCGATTAAGTAGAAGGCGTCGGGGGTTTCCTGTTGGACAGCGCCCAAGAACTGGTTCGCGGCGGTAATCGTACCGTAGTTAGCAGAATCGACTGTATGGCGGCGCCGATAAATCCGTTTCCGCCAGCCCGAGTGACGATATCGAGGATCCTCTGCGCCCGTACCGCTGCTCATCTTCCGGCCGAACCCCTGCATGTAGTCAATATCGGGGGTGGTGAGGACAATAGATCCTGTGCCTGCGGTGGCTCCAGGGGCCGGATCAATAGGCCCTGCTACAGCCGTAATCGTTACGGCGGGACTCGGGGAGCTTTCCCAGAGGGGCTCTTTCCGGGACGGAGTTGTTTGGGCTGCGGCGTAACTCTCAGCAGGACCGAAATCTCGGTAGTCGTCAGCCCGATAGCCCCACGAATAGGTAAAACAATACTCAAACTTCCCAGCGGGCTCCGGCCCCGCCCAGACCTCCGCAGCACCTTTGAGCCCTACTGTCGGCACGTCAGTGGGGGATTCGATCTGCCGGTGGTATCGGCGAAAGGCGCAGCGGGGAACACCCTGGGCAACTTGGTTGGGGCTATCCCCGAATGAGTAATACTCGGCTTCAAGCTGCCCTACGACTTCCAGGGGCCAGTTCTGATTATCTTTGAACAGCCGGATGGAGTTGATCTCCATCACATTATCTGGGAGGTAGTAGTCTTCCATATAAATACGGAAGTCCATTTTAGCGTCGGTCAGATTATTCCAAGGGCGGAACAAGCTGATTCGCTGGTATCCCCCATGGGTCCAGATATCGCGGATCATCCGGCGGGATTGGACACTCCCGTCGGCAGACCGGATCAGAATCATCCGACCCCGCCACCGTCCGGTTTCGTCCCAGAGGCCCAAGCCGGGGGTCACGTTTGCTAGGTCGCGCTGGAATACCCAGGGATCACCAGCAACAACTGAGATCGCATCTACGTTGGTAGAGCCCGGGGTTGCTGCTTGTACAGCAGCCGTGTCGGGTCCGATGTCTTCGAGCGTGGCGAATCCTACACGCTTTTCAAAGAATAAAAACGGTGCTTCCTGCACCAACTGGAAGTATGCCCGGTTGATGAACTCGGTTACCCGAGACTTAGCATCAGGCGATTGCTTTGGAGACCAATCAGCCTGCGAGAAGATGGCAGATCTGAGGTCTCCAAGATTCACGCAACCCTCCAATAGTAGGCACCCCCCCGAAAGGGGGTGCCTCTAAGTTTACACCATGCGGGTGATTAGCCGACGCAGAAGAGACGAGCGGCAACCAAAGTTGCAGCACCCGCATCCGTTGCCAGAGCAACGCCGAAGGCAGCATTCGTCACAGCGGCGACATCGGTGCATTGACCGGCGTTCGCATCAGGCGTCAAAGCGATGTTTGCCGTGACGCTACCATCACAGAGAACCTGTCCGATCCCACTCTTCAGAATGAATCCGTAGGACTGTGCGGCGATAGCGTGCTGAGCGACACCCATGATGCGCTGGGGCGAAATAGCGCCCGTACTCACGATTCCATCGTAAGTAGAGGTCAATAGGTCTCGCATGACCAGAGTTCCCACGGCGAAGGCCGTAGCGGCCTCGTCGTTGAACACATAGATCCATTCCTGAAGGCCCTGATTGGCCGTCGGAACTTCCAATATAAACCCGAGAGGGGCTTGTTGGTCAGTAGTAACCGTGGTCGCAGATAGACCAGCAGCAGTTGTAGACATGAGTTATCCCCTCCTTATGGGACTGTGCCACCAACGACGACGCCGTTGGCACGAAGTTGATCACAATAGAGACCCATGTTGAGTACGTACTCGTAACGCCACATGTCCTGCTCGGGAATCCGAATCGGACCACGAACGGCGAAGTCGCCCTTCGTTTCCATGTTGGAGTCGTGGCCAAGTGTGTACATGTGCCATGTATCTGTCTTGAGCATGTAGATGACACCGAGGTTTCCACCACCGGGAGCACCAAACTGGGCAAGGTTGATGGACTCTTCGAGGAAGAAGTCAGCCTCCAGGAAGGGAATACCCTGACGGATAGCCTTCGGAGCCTTGTCGCCATCAATCTTCATCACGCGGACCTGATCGTCCAAGTCGTCGATGTAGTTGAGGTACGACACTTCATCACCGAGAAGAAGATCGACGGGACCACTGGCCATCGAACCCTGACGGCTCGCAGCGTAGTAGACCTGACGCATCGTCTGGCGACCATCGGTTGCGAAAGAAGAGATCTGACCGTACTGGTTGTACCAGCCGTTGATTCCTCCTGCTGCACCCTGCTTGGCCAATCCGAACACGGTATCATTCTGAGCGGCAGTACCTGCAAACTCGAACACACCCTGACGGTTAGTAGCAGTCGCAAGACCCGGACTGGGAGAGTAGGTTTGGTCACCGTTTAGAGTGATGAACCCACCAACGCCCGCGCCGTTTCCGGAAGCGATCTGGTTAGAGACGCGCTCGTGGAAGTCGGAAAGAGCCAACTCGGGGTAGTTCTTGATGATCTTCGCGAGATCATTTTCTCCGTTTGCCTCTGCCATGTCCTTGCCGGGCACGTCAAACGCGTAGATCAGACGGGGTGCGTAAGCACTACCGCGCTGGGAGGACTGAGTACGTCCGCCAGCGATGATCTCGGAGCCAGTGGCTACCTGGGTTACGGTTCCGGGGCCGCCGGAAACGGTTACGAACTCACGGTACGGACCTTTCAGAGTAGCTCGGTCCATGTTTCCCCGTTTCACAACCCTTTCGAGGATTGGGTGATACAGGGAGAACAGTTCCGAATACCCGGGAGCAAGATCCTGTAGCGCGGTTGCGACTACGTCGGGACTGATTGCCATTGCTTTGTTCCTCTAGGGGTGACGGGGTGAGGGAGATTCCCTCGGTTATCTCCTGCCTCCGTTATGCATAGAGAATGCACGACGAGCAGCGAGAAGTCTCATTTCATCGAATGAAGAAGCATCGCCCGTTGACTTCTTCGCGACCTGAGGTCGAGAAGAGCCAGTTGCCCCGTTCGTAATCTTAGCTCCCGTGCGGGGAGCCTTAGCCTCTGCTTCGGCTACAGCCTGTTTTTGGGCGGCTGCGACTTCTTCGGGGGTGGGCTGGGCATTTGCCTCTTCAAGCTGCGCGTGTGCCATCGCCAACTTTAGAGCATATTTATCTGGAACACCGTTCTTCTTTGCTTCGACAGCAAGCTTTGCGGCATCCTCAGAAAGGTAGACAAGTTGAGCGGCTACATAGCCGTCCCACATGCCACCGAGTTCCTCGTTATCAGCGAGGAAAAGGGAAAACTGGGAGAGCTTTTCGGGATCTTCCTTAAGCTCTTGATGATCTTTCCAGAACCGAGAAACGTAGTCTTCTACTGCGTGGTCCTCAGTTTGGGTGAGCTTCGTCTGAAGCTCTTCGTATTCTTTATTCCGAGAATCAAACTGACCTTGAAGCTCTTCAAGCTTCGTAGTCATTTCCCCGATGCGGGGGTCTTCCTGCTCGGAGAGCATTGCAGCGTACATTGCCCGGAGATCTGAGAGTTCCGAGGACTTCTCGTCGAAGTCTTGGCGATACCAGTTGGAGATCCCCTGGGCGCTCTCGTGGTACTGGTCTGGGAGAGAATCTACTTCGCCATCCCAGCTATCCCATTCAACTGTAGGCCAGGGGTCATCAGCAGCCGTGGGAGCAGGAGCCCCGGTGGGTGCCGCTGAAGCCTCCGGTACTGCGCCCGCAGAGGCAGGCGCTTCTACTGGCGCGGCCTCGGGTGCTACAGATTCAGCTTGAACGGGGGCGTCAGACATTTACTTTTTGTCCCCACCCATGGCTCGGCGGGCTGCTTCTTTGCCCATCATGCCAATCTCGAACCCGAATGCTGAGGGGGCAATCGGGCCTCCCTCCATTTCGGTTACTTCCATTTCAGCCCCTCCACCTGCGGAGTTGTCGAGCGCTTCCTGCAACTCTTGAAGGTATTGCTCCCCTTCAGGAGTTTGAGGGTTCCAGTTGGCGATGAGCCCAGAAACGGCTTCTTCTAGGGGAGCGCCGGGGCCTTCAGCCTCTTCCTCCTCCCCCATTTCCATTTCAAGATCTTCGCCGGCTTCTTCCTCGGCGGCTCCCATTTCTTCTGGGGCATCGGCCTCGGCTGCCATCATTTCGGTCTCTTCTTCTTCCATCGGATCCTTTGCCATGGGAGTCTCCTCACGCCTGTTGAGTTTCTACCTAAAAGAAAGCCGTCAGTCAAGTGAGCATAAGGTACTACTGTATATTTGCCCAGGAGAATCTTCAGCCAGTCGTGATCACCTGGATTTTTTTATCTCCGTGGGCGATTTCTCGCTTACGAGAAATCTCTTTTTTATTGTGAGACTTCCTATCTTCTAGATCCCGAAATCCTAGTTGCTTCGAGGCGTTCTCTGCCTTTTCCCGAGCTAAGTCTTTGTGCTTAGTAAAAGCACTATCTCCGGGCTCAACAATCTTTCGGTCAGGACGCTTGGCAAAATAAGCCCGCTTCTCCGCCTCGGAATAAAAAGTTTGACCAATCTGGTCAATATGGAGGGGCTTGGAGGGCATAGCGCCAATCGTAGGAGTTGCGTGGAGGACAGTCCGCGCTCGATTCTTACATTTTGGGCAGAAAAGACCACCGTCCTCCTCATAATCGCGAACACGCATTAGGTCTTCGAATCTTCCGTGCTCTCCGCACTCGCCTGTATATGTGGGCATTACTGGTTCCTAGGAATATCGGGGTTCAGGTCGAAGGGGGCCCCACCGAATCCGGTCAGAGGGCTTTGCCCTCCACCCGCGCCACCCCCGCCAGGGAGGGGGGGCATTACGGGTTCGGTGCCCGGAGGCAGCGCACCAGACGCGATGGTGTCTGGGCTCGGTGGGGCTGCTGGTTGAACTTGCGCTGCCGTGGCTTGCTGCTCCGCAGCTTGCGCTTCAGCCTCGCGTTGGGCCTTATCCTTGATGATGTCTTCCATCTGGAGTAGCTCAGCCAGCTTTTTGATGAGAGTACCTTGATCCACATCCGGTGATTCAGAAAGCAGCGGGAAGAACTGCTGGAGGTTTCTGAGTTGCACAAGCCGGTTGTTTTCGGTGGGAGAATACGCAACTGCCTCGTAATCGTACTCAAGGGGATCTTCGCCCCGAGAAGCCTGCACCTCTCGGGCTAGCATAGATGCGCGAGTAATCTCTAGCGTCTCAGCATTGCCCAGGAGGCGGACGGGGAGGATCTCATCGTCCGCGAGGAACTCTTCATAGAGCCCAACGATACCCTGACTTTGCCAGTTGATAAGATCGTAAATCTCTTTTTGGCGCCTACCATTGCGAGTCCTCGTGGCCGTATCCGCGAGGGCGACTTCGGTTGCTACATCACTGACGCCAACGACTCCCCGGGAATACTGAGGAATCCCGAGGATGAACTCGATGATTTGAATGCATCGGTCCCGGCTTGCCGCAAACTCTGGGGAAAGGCTAGGCGTTTGAGTGTGACCGATGATGTCACTGATAGATGCGTTCGCTTTTCCCATCACCTCGACAATGGAGCCTGGGGTTGTCGAATCCCGCAGTTGGCTCCGAACGCGTTCTGGATTGTCGCAGAGCCCGGAGTTTACAAGGGTGATTGGGATGGCTGTCTGGGCAAACCACAACATCAGAGTATCGAGTTCATTCAACCGATCTAGGACAGGGGCGATTAGAGTCACGTCACTCAGGCCACCGATGTCTTGAAGGTTGTCGTTGAACGTCAGGCGATAGAAGGGATTCCGAACGAATCGGTAGGGAAGCTCTCCTCCGAAGAGGGGCTCCTCCTGATCTTCCAAGTAGTGGTAGTAGCGGCCTTCCCCGGCGAAGTCGTAGACCTCATAGACCGTGACCCACTCAAAGACTTCCTTAGAGGAGTCATTCATGTAGCTCTTGCCCTGGGTTTGGTCCCGAAGCCAGTTTGGATATGCTCCGTACTGGGCCTTCTCGGCCACTTCTGGGGAATAGGGGCGATCCTTCTTCTTAGAAGTCTTCACCCGAGCATTGAAGTCTTGACGCGTAAGGACAGTGACCTCGATGACGTACCGAACGTCTTCCCACCGATCAACACTCAGGTCGTACCAGACATAGCGGGGATCGATAGGGAGGAAGTCCGGAGAGCGTTTCCGGAAGTTCCAGACCGTCTTTACGAAAGAGCGTGGGTAGACCGAAGCCATTGTAGCCGCACGCCACAGAACACGGTGACTTCCTACGCGCCGAAACGTGTCGTTGATTAGAGCCTCGCGGTACTTAGCGGGCTCATGCAATCCCTTACGCCGGGCATTTACCGTGACTTCAGGATTGTTTGGGCAGATATTGGCGACCATCGTATCTACGAACGCGTAGGGATAGTTAGTCTCCAGATTCAGGTCATACGACCCTTCGCTTACGGGATCAGCCGCACCCTGGGGGACATCCTGGTTTGATGTCATTTTGCTCGTATAGAGAGCCCGGTGGCGATCAAATCTCTTCTGGTCGATGTGGGATTTGGCCTTGTGAGTGTCGATAAGACCTTGAATCTGCTTCGTCGATAGCATTAGGCTTCCGTCTCCTCGTACTCATCCTCTCGTTTGAGAGGGTTTCCTGTTGGGGACTGCGGGGTCGCAGCCATTGGCTCGGAAGTCGCACCAAGGCTCTCTTCCTGTTGGGTCTGCTGCATAGCGTCCCGACTTCCCTTCTGAATCTTCTCAATGACCCGACGGCGAAGAGTCTGTAGCGGAGACTCCAGATCAAACTCATTCTGCGCCATTTGGAGTCCCTCCAGGCGTGCTCGCCTGCACGCATTCGGCGTAGATAGTGGGAAGATCGGTACTTTGAGCTAGCCATGTCATCGGAATGGTGAACTTGGGCCCAGGGGGGATAACGCGTTCGACGAGGAGGGCGTCGGAGGTTGCAAGCCGTTCAATAGTATAGGATTCGTCGCCATACGCAACGTGTGTTTGATCTGTGGACATCATTCTCTCCTCTTTCGGACGGATCTGTACGCGGGTCTTTTCCGCATTGGAGCACTATCCTGCTGAACCTGAGCCCGGTATTTTTCTTGCTCGTCGTAGCTCATCCCAGAGAACACAATAATGTTTGTGTCCTTCTCTGGGGCCCCAGGACGTTCGCGCACAGGAGCCCGGCGAGCGGCGATAACTGCCATGATTAGCGCGGAAACCTTATCCCAGTGGTGGCGATCCCGGCGTCTGCCCGAGGTAGAGCCCCTCAAGATCTCGGCGGCAGCGCTTTCCTCGGTGCGTTTGTCGTTTTTATAGGTCTGAAGCTGTTGAAGCATGTCCCGGTCGCGGATCACCAACTCATCCATCAGGGCTTCCACGAGCCACCCTGTTGCTTGGTCAAGAGACTTGGAAGTGCTCGTAAATCCGGGCTTGAACTTGGCTTCATAATAAATATTGGAGTAATCCCGCTCAACCAGCATGGTCAGCACGGCTTGGCCCACACCATTGCTCTCTACAGTCACCAGAGCGTTGTTATATCGGCGAGCCACCGAAATAAGCCGGTTTGAGAAGGCTAATGGGTCAATATGGTCGGCAAATGAAGCAACTTGCGTCCACTCACCCCTCCAACACTTCAAAACTTGGAAAGATGCGTGATCTCGGGCGGCATATCCACTCGGATCGACCCCAATCGCGTAGATCGCGCCTGGGAGGGGGGCCTCATACTCCTGATAGGGCCCAGTCCAGGGCTGAAGCTCGCATTTTAGGTGCCGCTCTAGGGCATGCTCGGGAATCGCGGCGTTCGTAGAGGAAATCCAGCACGAGATGTCGTCGAATGGGTACATCACCCCAAACATTTCCGGATTTCGGCGGACCTCCGGGTCCGTATCCATGATGAACCGCCGGAAGTTCAGGTTCTCTGCGGTTAACCCTGTGGACGAGTAGAGATTCAGGAAGTCAATCTCCTCATTCGTCAGTTGGAAGTCATTGGGTAGTGCCCGGGAGTTCAACTTACCATCCCAAAACGGAAAAAATACGGCCTTATGGCGTCCAGACCCGGCTTTGGCCATCACATAGTGCTCATGCCACGCGCAGTTGCGCTCCCAAGGGGTTGCCTCGTAGATGACAAGCGCATTCTGCCTGTTGATGAGTGATGGGTTGATGAGGAACATCGAGCCGTTGAAGTCCGACCAGAGATGGCACTCCGAGGCGTGAAAAGAGTCCGGAGATTGACCAACACCGACTGCCCCCGCTTCTGCGGAGAGGACACGCATCTTGCCGCCCTGGAGGGGGTCGAAGGTAAGCTGCCGACTCTCTCGGGTCGCTAGGGTTTTGGATCGGAGGGATTCTGGCCACCGTTGATGCAGGTGGTGTACGCGCTTGTGAAGATAGTCAGCGCGATCCCGGTTATCAGCAATGCAGACATGGTCCCACCCCGGAATATATGCGGCTTTACAATATGCAGCGTATTCCGACGTAAGGCTCTTCCCCCCCTGCCGATAGCCCAG
>TARA_R110002012_G_scaffold6631_5_pt1 | contig 10293 bp, 9 predicted proteins | sample TARA_R110002012 | Tara Oceans TARA_R110002012 (sample SAMEA4396515) | marine metagenome | biome: Westerlies Biome; feature: [DCM] deep chlorophyll maximum layer (ENVO:01000326); material: water (ENVO:00002006), including particulate matter (ENVO:01000060) such as... | depth 40 m
GACGAACACGCAATTTGATGGCGTAGGTCTCAGCTTCTGAATCACTAATTGCGATTACCACTGTGCAAATTTCTATTTGCACGAATCCACTTGCGTCGGTTCTAGTGATGACGATTCGATCATCAATGCCAAGTTCGTCCGCTCTTTTGGTTTTCAACGGAGTGGCTGATACTTGACTGGAATTATTTAGACTGAGCATTGAAAGCTCTCCTTGTTGGTTGCTGTCAAAAACCAGTCTATATGACAGTGGGTGCACTATCAAACATCCTTGTTTGTGGGGTTATTTCCCGTGGTTTTGTTAATACTTCAACACGGTCACCACTAGTGCTAGACTGTGGTTTCCCAACGAAGGAGAATCATGGGCTTTGATAACACAATGGCACTCAGCGGGAACTTGACAAAAGATCCAGAAATTCGGGATGCCGGCGGCTCGAAGGTCTGCAATTTTCGTATTGCGTGGAACTCAAAAGACAAAAATGGTGAATCCGTCGGTCATTTCTTTGACTGCGTAGCCTGGAACGAGCTGGCCGAGAACATGACTGGCTGGCGGAAAGGTGATCGAGTGATTGTTCATGGCCGGCTTACATATTCAGAATGGGAAAGCGACGAAGGCAAACGATCAGCAACACGAATCACGGTTGAAGATGCTGGTCTTTCAGTGAAGTGGGGTCCAAGCAGTAAGCGACCGAACGCACCAGCAACACCTGGTCCGCTTGACCGAGTTCCAGAAGAAGAACCTTTCTAAGTGAGTTACACCATTGAGCTGCATGGTTCACGGCCGTGGACAGCTAACGCCGAACGACGTTGGCATCACATGGAACGTGCGCGTCATGTCAAAGACATGCGTGAATCATTCGGTTGGATGGCAAAAGCTCAACAGCTGCCTCAAATTCCAGCTGTCAAAATTTATGCAACGCCTTTGGCGAAGAACAAACGCAACATGATGGATGTGGGCGCGTGCTTCCCAGCTGTCAAAGCAGCCATTGACGGGTTGGTTGACGTTGGGGTGTTATTTGATGATGATCCAAGATTCGTACGGTCTTTAACGTTTTTTCCGACCGAAGTTGGCGACGTTGATGGTCTTCGTTTAACGATTGAGGAGATTGAATATGTCATCAAATGAACCTCTGTATCAGGTTGACATTGAACAGCATCTTCTGAATTTGGGTAGACGTTTGGAAACCGAAGTGGAAGCATTCTCAAAACTGACAGTTGATCGAGCTGAAGCAGAAGCTGAATACAAGCGGTTATATCATCGAGCGTTGATTCAGTCACCAGATGGAACGGTCAGCAAGAAAGAATCGCTGGCTCATTTAGCGTCAGCGTCAGCGTTTCATGCTTGGAAGATCGCTGAGGCACAAGAAAAAGCGACACAGCAGAAGCTGATGGCGCTACGAACACAAATTGATTCAACAAGAACGATGGCCGCCAATGTGCGAGCCGCAGGAGGATGACATGACACGGGTTCAAAGCGATGATCCCTTAGATTTTCAGATGATAGCGATGGCAGCTGAAATGACAGCCGACATTTCATATAGCAACGACCGTTTGCGACAAGTAGCCAAAGACCGGCGCGCTTTGTTTGCAGATCTTAAGAATCGTGGCTACACGTATCCGCAGCTCGCAGCGGCAACTGGTTTGCACAAGATGACAATTCAGCAAGAGGTCCGAAAGTATCGGCGCGAACAGTCACTGAAACAAGAATTTTCTGCATGAGCACACACAACAAACTGAAGGGGTCTACCCTGTCGGATCATGGATTATGGCGAGAAGCGGACTGTATATCAACGATATTCCGCTTTCGACTTCAAAGAATTTGCGGCTCCGCCACCGTTACCGATTCTCATTCGTCGCCATCGCAAATGCAAAGACGCACCAATCGGCTGGTTCTATCCAGCTCAAGGACTTCCACCGCAAGGCAAAAAACTGTGCGACGTTTGCCCGGTTCAACCTCAATGCTTGGAATATGCCATCCGACACAACATTCATTACGGCCTGTGGGGTGGATTAACAGAAAGGCAGCGTTTTAATGTCAAACGAGAACGTCGGGCAGCTGAAGCAAACGATCAACTTAGTTTCGACTGACGGTGACCACATACGACCGCACCCGGATAACGCTCGCCGAGGCAACGTTGACGCAATCCGGCAATCAATCCAGGCAAACGGGTTTTTTGGTGCGCTTGTCGTGCAACGCAGCACCGGCCACATTTTGGTTGGCAATCATCGTTTCAGAGCTGCACAAGCTGAAGAAATGCTTGAAGTGCCAGTCATTTTCGTTGACTGCGACGACGACGAAGCCAAACGCATACTTTTAGCGGATAACCGGACATCGGACCTCGGTGTTTACGATGACGAGCTGCTTCTCGAACTACTCACCGATGTTCAAGCTCTTGACCAGCTGGACGGAACCGGGTGGGGTGACGACGACATCGCCGAAATGTTAGCCGGCCTCAACAATTTGCCTGATCTAGACACCAATCCTCAAGATCTGCACGTCGAATATCAAATCGTTGTGCTCTGCGACAACGACGAACATCAACGCCAAACGCTGCAATTCTTGGCCGATAACGGTCTAAACGTCAAAGCGTCACTGCTATGACCGCTCACGAGCTGCAATCCACCATTCAGGTCAGCCCTCGAGTTTTGCAAGTTCGAGGAATGTTTGACCTCGACGACGATCACGGAACCCACACCGTCATTGAACATGAACCAGTTGACCTGGATCAACCCTGGAACGTCGGCCTCATCGTCGGCCCCTCCGGTACCGGTAAATCCACCGCAGCTGACCGACTATTCGGAATCACCGAACCAGCTGGCCACGATCCCACAGCTGCCGTACTCGACTTGTTCCCCGAACAGCTCGACACAGACAAAATCACGGGATTACTGACTTCCGTAGGGTTTTCATCGCCTCCAGCCTGGTTACGACCAATCGACGCTCTGTCGGTCGGTGAACGTTTCCGGGTAGAAACAGCTTTGGCCTTAGCCAGAGCTGGCGACGAGCTGGTTTGTCTCGACGAATTCACGTCAGTAGTTGATCGCACAGTCGCACAAGTCGGTTCAAATGCGGTAGCCAAACACGTACGACGCGAAAACCAGCAGCTCGTTGCAGTCAGCTGTCACTACGACATCGCCGAATGGTTACAGCCAGACTGGACATTAGACATGCTTGACGGCACTTTCACTTGGAGGTCGGTTCAACCCCGGCCACAAGTCAAATTCGCTATCAAACCCTGTGACCGCAGTATTTGGCGCACGTTCTCTCGTCATCACTATCTAAGCGACGTACTAGCCAGCCATTGCCGATCCTGGTTAGGCACAATCAACGGCATACCTGCGGCATTACTAGCAGAAATGCGTCAACCACACGCCAAGGCGAAGAACATTCGTCGCTGTTCCCGAATCGTAGTCACACCAGACTTTCAAGGACTCGGCCTCGGCCGTGTATTCCTCGACACGCTCGGAGCTGCATACCGGCACGAACGAGAACGCTTCACCATCACAACCTCACACCCCGGCATGATCGCAACACTCAACCGTTCACACAACTGGGCAATCACACACAGAGGCAGAACACAACAACACGTCATGGGCGCCAAAGAACAAAACACCAACATCCAATACACACAAACAGGCCGCAAACTCACAACATTCCAAACCAGACGCACCATGTCCTTTGAATACGCAGGAACCACAAACTCCGACTATCACGACCAGCTACTGGGCAAGACGAGCTGTGAACACTAGGGTGTGAACATGGCAGGAGGACAAACACCAGCTCTCGCGCCCGAAGTCGCTGACAAGTATCGCAAAGTTGTTCAGCTGAAAACTGCTGGCGCAACGTTTGATGAAATCGCTGACCAGGTTGGCTATTCTTCACGCTCTGGCGCAAAGATGGCCTATGACCGAGCTTTGAAATGGTGGGGCCGGGAGAGCGTTGACGAGCTGCGAACTGTTGAAGGTGAACGTCTTGAACAGCTGTGGCGCAAGCTGTTTGCACGAATTTTGGCTGACGGTCAGCTGGACGTGGGCGAAATAGCGCTTCTGGTCAACTCGGCCTTGCGTGTTTCGCAACGCAAATCGGCGCTTTACGGCCTGGATGCGCCTCGACAAATCGAAGTTGCCGGTCAAGACGGTCAACCGATTGTCACTGATGTGGGCGAAATGCTACGAGAACGCATGGAAGAAGCACAGAGAGCCACAAGCAACGGCGTTGCACAATCACTCAATGGGCTACCAAAAGCGTCTGAGAACGGCGTACAGAACGGTTTGAGCGCAAATGACGACGATAGAGACTGAAATATCGCTGTGGCAAGAGCTGAATCAGATGCCGATTGCAGCTCAAGACTGGCTCAAAGAAAATATGAGCGATGTCGAGAAAGCGGCCATACTCGATTCGTGGGTAGTTCATCGCCGGCCAGCTCAAGCCACACCACCAGGCAATTGGCGTGTTTGGTTGATCTTGGCCGGTCGTGGCTGGGGCAAGACTCGAACCGGAGCTGAATTTGTACGGGAGCAAGTAAACACAAGCTCGGTTGGGCATATCGCTTTGGTTGGACCAACAGCTGCTGACGTTCGAGACACCATGATTGAGGGAGAATCCGGGCTTCTCGGCATATTCCCTCCAGGTCAACGCCCTCGATACGAACCATCGAAACGGCGCGTCACATTTCACAACGGAGCTGTGGCTTCAGCGTTTTCAGCTGATGAACCAGACCGGTTACGTGGCCCAAACCACGATTTAGCTTGGGCCGACGAGCTGGCCGCCTGGAGATACCCAGAAGCGTGGGACATGCTGATGTTCGGCTTGCGTATTGGTGACATGCCCAGAGCTGTCGTAACCACCACACCAAAGCCAATACCGCTAGTACGTCAGCTCTTAGCCATCGAGGGTCAATCGGTGGTTACCACCAAAGGATCCACCTTCGACAACCAGGCAAACCTGGCGGCATCGTTTATCGACGAAATTACCAGTCGATACGAAGGCACACGACTCGGCCGACAAGAGCTGTACGCAGAAGTGCTGGACGACGTAGAAGGAGCCTTGTGGAGTCGCGACAACCTAGAAGAAACAAGGGTTTCAGTTACTCCGCAGCTTGAACGAGTTGTTGTGGCAATTGACCCGGCAGCTGGATCAAAAGCGGTCAACGCTGAAACGGGCATAGTTGTCGCCGGTATCGGAGCTGACGGCCACGCTTATGTTCTCGATGACCGGTCGATTCGAGGCACACCAAACGACTGGGGAACAGCTGCCATCGCCGCATATCACGCAAACAAAGCGGACCGAATCGTCGCTGAAGCAAACCAGGGTGGCGATATGGTGCTTCATACGCTGAGAACAGTGGATATGAACGCACCCATCAAGATGGTTCATGCCAGTCGAGGCAAACGAACCAGGGCCGAACCGGTCGCAGCGTTGTACGAACAAGGGCGTGTACATCATTTGGGCTTTCATGGAGAGCTAGAAGATCAGCTTTGTTCGTGGGTGCCAGATCATGCGGTGTCACCAGACCGTTTAGACGCTCTCGTTTGGGCTTTAACTGAGCTGATGATTAGCGGACCGAAAGAAGCACCAGCGGTTGTGCCGGTATCGATGACAGCGCCGAGTCAGTGGCGATTGTGACGTTTTGGTTGCGCTACAACAGCACTAAACCGCTAACCGCTAGGGTCGTAATCATTCCGTAACGGAGGATTTCAATGAACGATCCTGGTTTTCAACGCACAATTGGCAAAGCAAAACCAACAGCAACCGACTTCATGGAGATCGGCTCGTCAGGTCTTATTCAGTACGGCGGACAAGTTCGTGAGGACTTTCTGCGTCAGCTGCAAGGACGCAGAGGAGTAGAGAACTACAGGGAAATGGCTGACAACGATCCAGTTGTTGGCGCAATTCTTCATGCCTGCGAAATGATGATTCGAGGCGTTGACTGGTCAATTGACGCAGCTGACGTGAATGATCCAGTTGCTGCTGATTACGCCGAGTTTGTGGCGAGCTGTTTGACTGACATGTCAACGAGCTGGGATGAAACACTCGGAGCGATTCTGTCGTTTCTGACATATGGCTTCAGTGTTCATGAAATTGTTTACAAACGACGCGAAGGACGAGACTCCAAGTCTCCTAGCAAACATAATGACGGACGCATCGGCTGGAAAAAGCTGCCAATACGTGGCCAATCAACGATTTACGATTGGGACATTGACGCCAACGGTGGAATCAACGGCGTTACACAAGAACAAGAATTAGGTGACACGTACGGTCGCAACAACGTTTATATTCCAATCGAAAAAATGTTGTTGTTTCGAACCACAACCAAATACAACAACCCTCGTGGCCGGTCAATTCTCAGAAACGCTTTCTTGCCTTGGTACTACAAGACGAAGATTCAAGAGATTGAAGCAATCGGCATTGAACGAGACTTGGCTGGTTTACCAGTCGCAATGGTGCCACCACAACTGTTAAGCGACAACGCAACGCAAGCAGAATCAGCAGCTCTGGACGCAATCAAAGAACTGGTTCGCAACATCAAACGTGATGAGCAAGAAGGGATTGTCTTTCCGTTAGCGTACGATCCTGATACTGGCAACCTGGCGTACGACCTGAAGCTGTTATCCACAGGCGGCCGGCGTCAATTCGACACGAACGCAATCATTCAGCGCTATGACCAACGAATAGCCATGTCAACGCTCGCTGACTTCATTTTGTTGGGTCATCAAGCAACAGGAACACAAGCGCTTTCCGTATCAAAGATTGAGCTGTTCATCAGTTCAATGTCGGCGTGGCTAGACGCAATAAGCGAAGTATTCAATGCCTACGCCATTCCAAGACTCATCCGCTTAAACGGAATGGATGAAAGCAAATTGCCTCAACTGAACTACACGCCGCCAAAGAACGTTGATCTGGCCGCACTCGGAACGTTTATTAATCAGCTCGCTGGAGCTGGCGCACCGTTATTCCCAGATGAACAGCTAGAAAACTATTTGCGTCAGTCAGCTGGTTTACCAGCCCAAGACGCTGAGGATGTCTAACCGGCGGCGTGATGGCATCCGGGTAACCGCTGGTCGTCACGTTCTCAAACGAATACCAGTCAACGGTGGCAGTAACCGTACAGCTGCCGGAGCGCGTCAAGCAGCTGCAAGAAACGTGGTGCATACGCAAAGTGTGATTAAGCGTGGCCGCAAAGACCCAGCTGACCGAAAGACCGGCAACCCTCGACTGAACGTCAGAGAACAACAAATCGCACGATTGGTGACATTGGCTTACGAAACGCTGCCAACAGACATCATTGTTGAGGGTTTAACGGTTCCAGGTGGCGGCACGTCTGCCCTGGATATAGCGGTTCATATGGCCGAGTTTGAACCGTTGTTTGCTGAGGTTTTACTTGACCAGCTCGACGAAACTGGCTTTGTTGAATTCAACGATGTTCGAGAACAAGTTGTTCGACATCTTCGAAACGTTGGCAAAGCTGTGGAAACAGAGCTGCCGTCACAGTTCGCAGCGAAACAAATGTTTGGTCAAGCCTCGCCCACAGCTCTGAAATGGGCACAAAACGAGTCAGCTCAGCTGATGGCAAAAACAATGACTGGCGAACAAGTCAAAGCTATACGCCAAGTGATAGGTGCAGCGTTTAGTGATGGTCTGACAACCGGACAAACAAGCAGCAAACTGATCCAAATATTGCAAGAGATACCAGGTCCGCCCATTGCCGGTATGGCTCCGTTCGCTAACTCAATCAAGGGTTTAACGGAACCGTGGGCAATGGCTGTGTATCACCGAGCTGAAAAACTTGCTGATGCTGGCAAAGACTTGGTTGAAATCATCGCAGACGCAGACAAATACGGTGCGAAGCTGCGGCGATCACGAGGCAAGATGATTGCTCGAACCGAAATTATGCGAGCCAGCAATCAAGGCAAACAAGAGTCATACAACCAAATGGCTGCGTCAGGTCTGCTTCAAAGCAGTGCAAAGAAGATTTGGACAACTGGTCGCTTTGACGTGTGCGACATATGCACACCTATGAACGGCCAAATGGTTGGCGTAAAAGAGAACTTTCCGATTGGTTATCAGGGAAACCCACCGGCGCACCCGAACTGTCGATGCACCACAGAAATTGTGCCAAACACCAAGGATTATGCGCTTCCTGAGTCGCTTGGCACCGGTCTGCCTGGTTCACCGCTGCAAATCAAACTTGACCCGGTGAGCTTACCAGGTGGCGTTCCATCAAAAATCAAGCTGCCCTCAGCTCCAACAATCAGTACGCCAACTGGAGCGCCGGCGATTAGCGAAGCAGCCGCAGCTGACGGAGCGTTGTCAACGTCGCAGTTGGAGTTCTGGACCAGTGACACGGGTCAAGCTCAACCGCTTGACTGGTTCTTTACGACAGCGAAAGGCGATGTTCAGAACGCTGGTGTTCAAGTCGGACAGAAGATTGAAATGAGCGGCGCTGATCTACTTGATCAAACGCTGTGGAACAAGATGAATCCAAACGGTTGGGGTAAGCAGCTCAAGGAATACAACGTCAACGTGAATACCGCAGATCAAAAAATCTTGAACTTTGGTTTGACCGTGTCTGATGACGCCATTCTGAATCCGCAGTTTCACAATCTGTCTGTGGCGGACCTTGATTTCTTTGTAAATCCGCCGGCGATACCTGGAACAATTGGCGATGCGCTGGACGCTGGTATCGGCACAACACAGTTCTTGAAGAACTCAAAGGAAATGCTGAACGAAGCGCTGGATGACTTGCTTGAACTAGGCATCAAAGACGGCGAAGGTGGCGCAAAGTCTTTTGTGTTGGATCTTCGAGAATACATTGATGACACGATTCAGAACGTTGACACGTTCACGCAGAAAGTCTTTGATCTGCAAGGCAAACTGCCTCATCCGGCAAACCCAAGTTGGGACACGCTTTCAGCAGCCGAAATTGCCGAACTGATTGATACGGCAGCGATGGCTCACAAAGTCAACGATCAAGTCACGCAAGTGTTGAATCTGTTGATGGATACAGAAATGAGCGATCTCGCTTGGAACGGCTTGACGACAGTCAACAAGCACTACGACTTTGACGAAATGCTTGCGTTCAAGAGCAGTTTGGACTCAGCTAAAGAAGCAGCTCAACAAGCTGGTTTGTATGTAGAAGATCAAGTGCTGGTCAACTTCGCAAACATTCAGAACGCTTTGCAGTACGGGCCGATTGACGAAGCATTCTCGAACGTAGCCAAAAACGAGGCGCTGAAACTTGCGTACGGTGAGAAGCTGGGCATATTGGGGAACGAAGCCAAGATGCTGCAAGCAAAGTACGGCAAGTTGTTCAGCCCACAAGACTTGGGTTCACCAAACTACGATTCGGCGTTCATCATTGAAGCGCTACCCAAAGGCAAATTGGCTGATGAAATGCCGTGGTTTGAGAAGTTCACTGGCTGGAACGAAAAAGCAGCTGACGGATTCAAGATTCTTGACGCACCAACAGAAGACTTCATAAACGTCAGCACGTTGACTGTGCCTAAGTCGGTAACCAACCAAGCGAAACAGCAGCTAGGACCAAAAAAGAAACCAGCTGCGAAGAAACCAACAGCAAAGAAACCAGCAAAGAAGCCAGCTCCAGCCGAGTCGTCACCTGGAAACGTCAATCCTGCTGCGTCTACTGGCGAATTTGATCGTGGCTTGTTTGAATCGTTAAACGCTGACGAGCTGATTGAGGACAAAGCGTTAGGCAAAGAGCTTTCTGGTCAGAATCCAAAGAAAGTGTTTGTTGACCCGAAAAGTGGGCAACAAGTCATCTTCAAACCGCAAGATCGTTGGCAGGCAGAGCTTGAACAAGCAACAGCTGACTTACAGAACCGGCTCAATGTTGGTGCAGCGAGAACGCCGCAAGTGCGTGTTGTTGAACTTGACGGACAAGTGGGCAGTTTGCACGAAGTGTTGGGTGGAACGCTTGACGATACGCAAGCAATATTTGCTGGAAAGAAGTTTGATGCAAGCAAGTTGACGCCAGCACAGCTTGAACAGATGCAGCAGAACTACTTGTTTGACTATCTGATCTCCAACTATGACGCGCACAACGAGAACTTTCTGCGTTTGCGATCAGCGATTGACAAAGATTTGCTGCCTATTGGCATTGATAAAGGGCAAGCGTTCAAGCACTTCGGCAAAAAGGGCGAGGCTGACGCTCTGTTGGATTGGATGTTCAACCCAAACAAGAACTCTCAGTCAAAGATGCCATATGGCCAGATGTTTGAACAGTACGCCAAAGGCGATCTGCCTGGTTTGAAGTTTTTGGAAGAGTCAAAACAGCT
>TARA_R110002012_G_scaffold4286_2_pt1 | contig 10285 bp, 8 predicted proteins | sample TARA_R110002012 | Tara Oceans TARA_R110002012 (sample SAMEA4396515) | marine metagenome | biome: Westerlies Biome; feature: [DCM] deep chlorophyll maximum layer (ENVO:01000326); material: water (ENVO:00002006), including particulate matter (ENVO:01000060) such as... | depth 40 m
TATTAAGTTTTCAAAAACAACTTCTCTTTGTGGTGTCATTGCAAGATAACCACTGTCTAACATCATCCTGGTCAAAACTGTTTGGACCTTCTGGATCTCAACCAGGCTATCAGCTGGGCAACGTCCAAAAAATAAATTGGGAATAGGCTCAGGACAAAAATCTGCAAACACAACCTGGCATTCGTAAGGTTCCATCTTGAGAATCTCAACAACCTGTTCTCCACCACCAGCGACAAAATACCATTCTTTGACCCCGGTTCCGTCATAGTCGCATTTAATAATACCTTCATGGACCAGGACTTCACGCAACATAGGATCTGGACTATCGGTGCGATCTCTCTGGGTGTAATACAAATCATTGACCTTTTGATTATACACTCGGTCTGTGTATGTAGGCAGACGATCAATATCATCCTCTGCATACCCCAATGCAATTAAATCTCCAGCACGTTTAAAAGTCCTGTGTGATTTTAAGACTGCATCTTCTAAATTAGGGGCATCTCTTGAGATAACAAACTCATCCCAATCGATGTTCTCAATTTTAACTGTTGAATTATTAATGGTTCTTTCAATTGTTAAATCATGCACACTAACAGCAGTCATTTGACCTGGAGACATTGGGTTTGGTCCCTCCATCTGCTCTACTGTGTGAGCTTTCACTTCTAATTCTGGGTTTTGTTCTGTAGAGGCTACAAGCTCTGCAAACTCAATATCATTCAATCCCTCATAAGTTTGTTCTGATTTAACAAAGTTTTCTTCATAATAACTTTTTAAAACACCGACCTTACCGACCAGGGCATTCCAGCACCAATCCCGGATCAACATGTCGCCCTGGTTATCTTTTCTAAAAACACAATCATTAACATAACGTGTTATTAAATCTGCTGTTTCTGCATCTTCCTCTCCTACAGGCTCATACACTGCAATATTTTTACCAGAGGTAAACACACGCATCAGAGAGGGTAACATCATATTTATATAAGTATGAACAGACCGGTCTGTAACTCCGGACCGTCCCTGTGGACTAGGGACATCATTCATAATCCCCAGGTAATATTCATAATTAGTATTACGATCATCAGCAATAAATTCAGTGCCATTGATATATGTCATGGCATCTGTAATTTCAGATCCTAGTAGAATTTTTAATTGTTCCTCTGACAAACCCTCTGTTTCAGTCGGATCAATAACCTTTTCAGTTATCTTTTGATAAGCAACACCCTCATCACCCGGCTCAAGCTCAAATTCATCTGGCATTAATTCTGCTTCTGCCACTACTTACAACCCCTTAATATTGAGCTGATATTTACATTCACTCCAGTTCCTGTATGAGAGCACATATAATCAACCACTGTTTTAAGATCATCAACACCAGGTTTAACATCAACTTTTAATGTTGAGCCCGTACTGAATCGCCAATCATCACCCACTCTTTTGCATTTCAAGTTGTTTGCTTTAAACCCTTTCTCCAGGCTGTCATACTTTTTAACAACAGGAGCTTTAGGTATTTCAATAGTTGTAACTTTTGATGGTAAAGGCTTTGTTACAGTTGCTTTAGTCCTAGTTCGTCTGCTTATGCTACCCATGATGTATCAATCTCCAGTTCTTTTGGTTGTTTCTTAGCTTTAAATCCAACTGCTAAATAACGAAAAGCATCAGCAGCATGGCTGGTCCAATCATGCAATGGCCTTACCTTAAAGGCTTTATTTTTTTCATCGTATGCAGCCCGGTATTGTTTTAGAGCCTCAATGCCTCGATCACATTTCTTGCGGTCAAAATAACATCGACTGAGCATTGCTCTCACAGCTTGTATCCCATCATCAACAGACAACTTAGGACAGACTGTTGGCAACAAACCCAATGATGTTAAAACTTCAAACCGACTTTTTCCGGTTCCTAATTCTTTGACCTGGACATCGTGTGGCAATATATGTTGTCCATAAACATAAGGTTTGTTTTTTAATTCTTTAGCATAATGATCCAGACCAACACCGGATGCCTCATAAAAATCAATTAACCGGACTTCATTAGAAACAAATTGTGCAAACCAAATACTGGTGCTGTCTCCAATCCCTAAGTCCCAGGCAGTATGGACCTCAAGAGCTTTATCATAATGGACATTTTGAATGCGTTTATCATCTTCTGCCTCTCGCATTTCTGTTCCATAATAAGCCCCCTGGATAGCAGCTGAAAAACTGCATTCATATTCCTGGTTGTATTGATCTTTCGTTAAATCATGTTTAGCTGCATCTAACTCACTTTGTGGCAGCAACTGTGTTTGACTGGCTTTTAATTCCAGGGCAAACCAATCCGGATCATCCTGAGCTCTTTTATACATATCATAAAAATTATTATGACCTTTTGGAGTTCCAATCCAAATACAAGATCCTTGTCGATCACTTAATGCTGGCCTGATAACCTCTGCAAAAGCACGAGGATCCATATCTGCATATTCGTCCAGGACAACACCATCAAATCCTAAACCTCGCAACCGATCATAATTATCTGCACCATACAGTCTTATCCTGGAGCCATTCGAAAAATCAACTCGTAATTCTGACTCATTAACTGTTGCACCAAGCTCAATAAATGGCTGGGCATACTCTCTTAATATTTGCCAAGCAATGTCTTTTGACTGAGCATAAAATGGAGAGATAAAAGCATAACGTCCATCTTGTTTCAGTGCTGCCCATCTTATCAGATGATTAATACATGCTGTTGTCTTACCAGCTCTCCTGTGGGCCACAATGACATTCCATCGTTTTAAACTCTCATGGAAGCTCTGAAAAGCTCGTCTGGGATTATACGATGATTGCAAAATCATTTCTTAGGTGTTGCATCAATTATTTTAGGGTCCTGGTACGAGCCCCAGCTAAATTCCATTTTAAGAGGTCTGTTTTCATCTCCAACAATTTGTACTGTTGCTAAATCTGGTAAAGTTTTCCTCAATAATATTTCAATTGATTTCAACCTAGACGGACTCAATTCCTCTGCTAATTCACCAAAAGCATTTTGTTGTAAACGATCAATTAGTTTTGTTGCCTGGATCCGTTGTCGTCTGACATCATTTTTATGGTATTTTTCTAAATTTGTTTTGCGTGATAGTTTGGGCATTGTGTACCTTTAAGTGATTGATTATGAGTGTTAAAAAACAATCATGTCATCAAATGTTAAGCAGCTTTCTTTCCACACCATTTTAAATTCATAGTGGTGTCAGCATGCAGTCCATAACCAGCAGCCAAGCTGGGTAATAAACCAGACCCATGTACTGTAATATCTACAGGGTTAAATATTTTTCTTTTCATAAAGTCACCGATCTTTTCCAGCAACTCTTCAAAATCCATACACTGTTTGGCCATATGAGAGTTTGTTAAGAATATTTCTTTTCCAATTTTAGATTGCAAAACAATCTGACCCTCTTTTGCATCTGGAGGTTTTGGTTTTGCATAGGCATGAGCCTTGTTATCTCTTAATGAGCTATCAAATCCAAACAAATGAAAATCTCTAAATCCTAACAAATAACCAACCAGGACAGCTCTTAAACCCACTGTTGTCGGACCAGGGACCACTTTCCATAATCGGTCTGGATATTCATGTCTTAATATTTTTGTAGGCCATTCTTCATTGTAGTAATCCACACCAGCATTCCACAAAACAACATTGGCTTTTTTTAAATGGTCAAACACAAGAGGGTGACATTGATTGGCCACCAAGTAAGTGCATTTCTTTTGTGGCTTCTTAATGTAATCAGCAACCCAATCTTTAGGATCCAAAAGACATCCGTAATCTGATTTAATACCTTTATGCAACAACCAATCATGCGTTTTATTACAAGCTAATATCTTGCTTTTTTTAGACAGCCTTCTTATATCTTTTAATGTATCATTTAAAGATGGACCACCCCCACATATCAACAATCGGCCTTTCTCTGAGTTTTCAATTTCAGATATATCAGGAAGCTCACGAGCCATAACAGCCCTGGTGCGTTCAATCAATTCCCAAAAAGGCAAACGACCTGTTGCTTTTTTACCTAAATTTGTTTGACGAATATTATGATCTGCAAGTGTCTTTAAAGTTGATTCCATAAAGAGGTTCGCCATCCAATGCTGTGACCTTTTGGATCTACTGGGAATTTATTGGTATGAAATTCTGTAGGTGTCCAGGTCTTATGTTCATATGCTTTTTCTATATCAAAAGGACAATCAAAATGATGGTCTTGCTGGAGCTTGTCTAAAACATCCGGCAACGTCACCAAACTAAACTCTGGTTTTTTATTGGCTGTTGCTTCAACAACATGCTTTTTAATTTTATCTGTTACAGCTGTTCCTAATAAAGCAGATAATCCATGCCCCCCGGTTCCTAATCGAACAGATGGGACACCAGATAATGTTGCATCCAATCCAGTTCCACAGCCTGAGACATAAACAATTGCCTTTGCATCAGCTAACCGTTCGTTAAATGGGGTCCGATCATCAATCTCTCCTAGACCATCCCAAAATGAAATATCTTCTGATGGATGACACCGGATTAAAGGTTTAAGTTTTGCACACTCTTGTATTGCTTTCCGGGTCCATTCATATCCATTAATCTCATGGTCAATTTGATAGGCCAAGAAATCAAAAACCTCTGGTGATACACCTCCTAAAAGACGAACAGTCCCCTGGACCATTTCTTTAAAGCTGCGACCATAATTATTAAGTGTCCCAGCCATCGTGCATATAATAATCCTATTGCCTCTAACTGCTTTAGAATAGAGCAAACTTCTTGGATTACCTGTGACTGCAACAGGTGTCTCTGTTAATTTTTCAAAAAGTTTTTTCTGTTCATCATTATGAGCACAAATAAGGTCTGCATAATCCAGGCATCTCTGGTCCACACTTGGTTTATACAGATCCATCCGGGGCTGCATAGGAAACAACTCCTCATCCATTAAGACAATAAGGTGTCCAGCATTAACAGCCTCTTGATACACACCAACGTCCTGGGTGTTTGCTGACTTCCATAAAATTATACCTGGGGGTAAATCGCTCCAGGTTTGCATTGGCCAGCGAGCCCCAACAACAACTTTAAAGCCTCTGTGTTGCATTTCTTGAGCAAGCCATTCTCTTGATGCTAATTCTCTTGCTGCTACCTCCACTGGTAGATACAGGATCTTTTCTACCTTTCGTGTCTCAACAATCGGATCCGGGACATATTCTGGTTTAGAGGGTAAACCTTCCATTGATCGTCTGAGCAATCGCATATAAAGCCTTTTGGCTTCATCCATTCGCAATTCTTTGAGAGCAATTTTACCAGCTTTGTGAAGTGCCTCCAACTGGTCAATGTTTTCCTGGGTGTCAGTTGTCGCAACCTGGAGTTTATCAAACTTATCTCGAAATTTTGACCTGGTTTTATCTTCTTCTTTAAACTTATTGGACCCACTATTACACCAGATTATACCGTCATCCTGATAATCATAATCTACATGTTTTGGCCCTAAAACATTAATTTTTGTTTTCTGTTTTTGCCAAACTGCCCAAAGTGCTGCCTGGTCAATCTGCCAAATGAGTTTGTTTTTTTGCCAGTAATAATAAATATAATCCGCAACTGCTTTCCAATATGGGTTTGCAGTTCCAATACAGACTGAAGCATTGCACACATTCCAGGGCTCTAATCGTCCTGGTCTAAGACGCAAACCAACATCAGACTGTGGGAGAACAGTGTGACATCGGTTTGCTATAGCATCAACATCCAATAAAACCGAGGAGCAGTTGTTGTATTTCATAAACTGATACCAGCGAATAAATCGGACACTATGATAATAAGCTGGATCAGCCTGGGGCTGTTCAACTGTAAGCCCTACAACACGATCTAACTCTTTTATAACTTTCTTGGCATAAGATGGATCTGCATCCATGAGGTGCACATGAGCTGGTCCTTCAATACTAGCCAATAATTTTGCACCAAAGAGTTCAAAATATTTTCCATCACAACATAAAAAAGCAGTTTGATTAACAACTTGTGGATTTAAAATAATAGTTTGGACTTCAAAAAGATCATAATTCAAATACGATGGAATATCTTTTAAAGTCACAACAGAGCGAACATCTGTTTCTTTCTCAAAATACTCTTCCATTTTTTCAAAATCATTATCTAAAAAACTTTGAAAACCTGGATCTTTAACTTGTGGCTTAGTAAACCTAAAACCGACATCATTTATATCAATACTGTGGTGAGGCGGTAATCCATTCTGTTCTCTGGCTGTCCATTCTTGTTCAACAATGTTCAAGTGTTTAAAGCCTTATAAACAATAAATAACACGATAGCGACTCCCAAACCAAAGCAAACTGTTATAAAAACAGCAAAACTCATTTCAACTATTTTTCTTTTTTTCTTTGCATACGCATGAGCAGCATTCTGCTTTTCAACCCGGACACTGGCCATCAACCTGACAACTTCATCCCAGCCTTTTTGACCATAGTGCATAATGACTTGATTTCGCATTTCACGTTCAAGCTCTTCTGCTTTTTTATTATTTGCAAATTGTTGTAATGCAATTTTTTCAACACTCGCATCACTCGCCAACAATGGTTTTTTTAATGGTTTCTTTAATTCTGAAACAGCATTAAAAACTTTCTCAATATCGCTGACAATACTACCAATCTGCTTACGGGCAGAGGCAGCAGCTTTTAAGGCTGTAAGTGCCCCTGTCGCTAATGTAACAGGGTCAATATGATTTTCTCCTAAAAAAAAACCCCATCGATAATAATGGGGCAAGTTTAGTTAATGAAGGGACTAACTAGAGGAATCCTGTTAGTGTTTTAATTATGTCAAATATTTATAATAAATCTATAAAACAGATCAGATACAAACAAGGTTATTATCAGCAACACTTCAATGATACGTTCTTTTTTTAACATCATTGATAAACTCAGGGCTTTCAGTTTCTTGCATTTGTTCTCCAATCTGATGATTGAGCTGATTATCAACCTCTGCTTTTTCAGCATATTCATTATACAGGTCTAATGATGTTTGCAGAGCTTCAATCACAAGTGCCTGGCCTTTAACTTGGCCCTTTCCAAAATCTGTTACAATTTCATCCAGGTTATCAATTTGATCTAATCTTTTGTTTTCAATTATTAAATCATGCACCATTCTAAAACCTAAACTGACACTCATGTTATAATAATATTTACTAAATTTTGCATTCCCAATATCTCTTTTAAACACTTTTGGAATTTTTCTGGTTGTTGAATATTCTGTCCAGGGCATATAAACCTGGGACCATTTTTGCTGCTGCTTTTCTGTTAAACTATCAAATGGATTTTTATTAAAAAAACTCGGACTATCCCGATGCTCTTTAATGTAAGGAATAATATGTAAATGGAGTGCCTCATGTATTGTTCTAATTTCAACACACGCATTATGTTGCTCCTGGGTAATAAGATTATTGCCTGTAAGATAGAGGATCATATCTTCTTCTAATTTAGCAACTGTCTCCGGTGTCGGAGGTATAGCTTTATTTTTTTTTGGTCGCCCTCTTTTTGCCATGTTTATACCCTTTGCTCTGCATGCTCTGTTTCTGGTAAATAGTGTATTTTTTTTGCCTCCAACTCTTCTTGTTTTTTAAATTTTTCTTTAGCTTTCTTAACTTGTGAAAAAATAAATTGTATCATTGTGTCATCTGGAACAATCGTTGTCAGCAATGCTTCACTTGAAATCATTTGCATGTACTTGTCACCAATATACTCTTTTTTTCTTTTATAGTTTTGTGCAAAAAGACAAGCCATTATTAATTTATATTGTACACAATTAAAATATTCTTGAGCAATAAGTTCGGGTGTGTCTAAAACCCTAAATGTTTTTTGTGCATCGATTAGACGATCAATATTCTCTGCATGTTGGAAAAAAGATTTATTCGCATGGATTATATTATTTTTATCATCATAATTTACTAATTTATTTTCAAGAAAATCATCCTCTTTATTGCACCATATAAATCTGATTGAGGTTTTTTTTGGTTTTGCATTAACTGCTTTAAACTTTTTTATGCCTGGCACTACAACTGGATTAAATAAATTAGATTTTTCTGGATCTGGCTCTAGTGGGTAAGGTCTTGGGTTTATGGATCCTGGCATATAAGGTCCATGAGGGAACAACTCACCTTTTGCAGCATTATTAATCAATTCCCCATTTTTATGGATCATCTTTGTTTTCTGCATGATGTTGTTGATTTTTGCAAAATCATTTAGTGCCTTTTGCGTTATATCTTCTGCGGATGACCCTGAGAGTTCTTTCAATTTTTCATCCATATGTTTTTTTATTGCATCAGGAATGTTTTTTTCAAACTCTGCCCCCCATTCTTTCCAGGGCATCTGAGTCGGATCTTCATCATAATAACAACAGAGCTTGTCCCTGGATATATCCGACTCAAATCCTTGACCAGCTTTTGGCTCTATAATTAAACGTATATGTTTATGGTCAATTTTAATGCCAAAGTCTTTCATCCTATGCCAATTTCCAGCAGAATGGTTTTCATATAATTCATTCTGAAATAAAATTGCTGTTCCATTTAATTTTGGGTAATGTCCACCATGAGATTTTTTATCTTTAAGAATAAGGTCTTTTGGTTCTTTTATAATCCACCAATGAACTGTCGCATCATATTTTTTTTCCGGACCAAAACTGAGATTGACAGTGCCAGATTTTTTTGCAGTGGTTTTTAAATAATGCAACTGGCCATAGATTATTCTTTTACCACCGTCATCTTTTCTTTTTACTCTTACATAAATATTATCTGGAAAAGTAAAATATCGATTGTTGAGGTATTTAGGAATCCAAGAAATTTTATCTTTTGATCCTTTTATTGGATTGAAAAATGTTGAGTCCAGGTCGTTATTTCCTTGCAAAACAACACTTGTTCCATGTTGATGTATATGCGACCCTCCACGCAAGTAAGGTGTGTATTGTGATTGGTCGTACCCATCATCAATCGTTATATTCTCTGGCTCACCGTTTTTTGTATATCTAAGTTGTGTCATAATTCCAGGAATGTCATTTTTCATGTTTAAGAGCAAACGTCTCCCAACTCCATCAACCCATGATATATAAGCAATCCCCTCTGGACTTCTTTTTAATCCAGTAATTTTTGCTCCTATCCCAAAATTTTCAAAAGTGTTTTTGTCCTCTGGAGCAAATAAATTTTGCATGTCTAAAAGTTTTTCCTCATCCATGCCAACACCATTATCTGTAATCCTTAATTTATAAACCTCTTTTGGTTTGTTTTGTTCAAAAGTTTGTTCACACCAATCAATGGCAATATCTCCTGTTTTGTTGGGTGTTCTTTGTATTGCTTCAATGCTGTTTTGGACAAATTCTCTTAAAAAAACTTTAGGCTGAAAATTCAATTGCAGCTTTTTCATAGCAAAACCGGTATCTTTAACTTTCATGGATATTGAATTATTACTCATTGTTTTCTCCCCTAAGCAATGTAAATATTAGAAAAGTAGCTCCAGAATGTTTCGTTATAAATATCTGGATCTCTATCTACTCGACAATGATAACCAATCATTAAATCTTCTAGTGGTTGTTTTTTTCTTAAAATTGGTGTTGCTGCATCTGCATGGATACGCAAATATAAAAGACGTTCTTTATAATTTTTATTTTTTTCGTTTTCAAAATTAAAGGTTATTTGTTTAACATCTAAAGGATCTGTAAAATCTATTTTAAAAGATAATTTGTTTTTTCCTTGATAAGATGCACCATCAAGAGGTTTGAAATCATCATCTGTTAATTCTAAAAATAAAATTAAATCATCTTTATATTCAGAGTGCATAAAATACTGAATAACCTCATTAGATGTTATAATTTCTTTATGGGTTTTTTTATAAAGATTAAGAGCCTGTTGTGTTGTCGTTGGCCGTTCACGTTTAATTTTTTTTGTCTCAACTAAATCACCTCCATTAAAAACAAAAGTGTCCTGGTCCCGGACATCGAGTACATCGACCATATTCCTTCCAATTGTGCGAATGTAATTATCTGGTGTCAGTAATTTATCATTATCTCTAATAAATTTATCTCTGGGTAAAATAGGTGTTGCAAAACCAGCGTAAGGCAGAAAAAACTTTGGCATCACTTTTTTAACTGCTTTAACAACATCTCCCCTGACTTCATGGAGCAATTTATTTACCACTTGTTTTTTATCTTTGACTGTATCAAAACATAAAGGATAAGAGCTCGCACCTCCGGCAAAGCTAGAAGCAAACATAGTACAATAATCTGGATAATAATTATTATTAAAATCAAC
>TARA_R110002012_G_scaffold322086_1_pt1 | contig 10274 bp, 9 predicted proteins | sample TARA_R110002012 | Tara Oceans TARA_R110002012 (sample SAMEA4396515) | marine metagenome | biome: Westerlies Biome; feature: [DCM] deep chlorophyll maximum layer (ENVO:01000326); material: water (ENVO:00002006), including particulate matter (ENVO:01000060) such as... | depth 40 m
CATAGGGAATTGACAGATCTGTACCAGATGGCCTATGAAAAGGTAATTAAGCCCTAAATTTAATATATGGTAATTAGCGGATAGGCCCCTCCCCTTTCCGCTAACACTATGTTTTGGAAATTTGTTGGGTATTAATCTGTTGATATTACTGGGATTCCAATTTTTCCGGATCATTTCTTTATTGGTGCTACCCTGATTATTCTGGGTACCAAAGAAAGTTTTGGTCCTGTTATGGTCAACCTTTCCACGCCCGCCTGTCCCGTTCAGGGGGGCAAGTGTCAGAGCACTCAAATTTCACTTGATAAGTAAAGCTAAAGAATTAATTGAGGAGAAAATTATCCCAACTGATCTAGAACTTTTTATTAAAAAACACGCCCTTATAATTTAGCAGCGTTATTTAAAGGGACACAGATTCCGTAAATAATGCTACTTAGACTAGGACCGGGGGGGAATCCTAAGTCGATCAGTTATTTTTAACCGGGGTATTGTGATATCCCGGTTTCTATTGTAGCATACTTGGTCAACTAAGAATTTGTTCGATTCATCTTGAACTTTGGTGGGGTCATTTATTTGCTGCTTGCAAATGGGCACTGTATTTCCTTAAGCTATTGTTGACCATAAACATAAAAATAGTGATGAAGCGAGCCATCGGGCCTATGACCAAAATCATTTCAAGACCTATTCACAAGAGATATCTTTGGATTTGGGTATAGATTGTTGCTTAAGAAGAATATGTAGGGTCTTAGGTAAATGGAACATTTGAAAAGTAGTACTGGAAATGGAGAAAACGAATAACAAAAATCCAGACCCCGATTCGTCGGGAGATAATAGTCCAAAACCACCTTTAGGTGGATCTGGATACGTCCTATTTTATCTTGTTCTATTGACCCTGTTCTTGGTAATTACCTTTTTTTCCAATCCCGTGACCAATACCAGGGTAATAACATGGTCGTTTCTCCAAGATACCCTGTTGGTCCAAAAACAGGTTTCTAAAATCCTTGTTGTTAACAAGGAAATCGCCGAAATATATATCAAGAAAAAACAATCGGACGGACAACAACCAGATCCAATTTCCAATCTTTTCCGAAGTGTTGAATCTCCAAATTATTATATGAATATAGGTACGGTAGATATTTTTGAACATAAATTAGAAAAGGCCCAAGAAAATTTTCCGTCCGCAAATAAAGTTGAAGTGCAGTATGAGACACGTACTGGCTGGGGAGACATACTTTCTTGGCTGTTGCCGTTTGGACTGATTATTTTATTCTGGTTGTATATTTTAAGAAGAATGGGAGGTGGAGGCCGTAGCGGAGGTGTTGGGAGTTCCCTATTTAATTTTGGAAAATCCAATGCACGACTTATGGAAAAAGGTAGCACAAGTTCGGCTACATTTGCGGATATCGCAGGTCTTAAAGAGGCCAAGATCGAAATTATGGAAGTGGTAGATTTTTTAAAGAACCCAGAGACCTATACCAAATTGGGAGCTAAAATCCCAAAGGGTGTTATGTTGGTGGGACCTCCGGGTACAGGAAAGACCTTAATGGCCAAGGCCGTGGCCGGTGAAGCCGGGGTGCCTTTCTTCTCCATGTCCGGGTCGGAATTCGTGGAAATGTTTGTAGGGGTCGGTGCCTCAAGGGTCCGAGATCTGTTCAAGAAAGCCAAGGAAAGGGCTCCTAGTATAATTTTTATTGATGAAATTGATGCCGTTGGACGTTCGAGGGGGAAAATAAATGCCTTTCAGGCCAATGACGAACGGGAAAGTACACTAAACCAATTGCTCACTGAACTGGATGGTTTTGGCCCAAATACAGGGGTAATAGTACTGGCAGCAACCAACCGTCCCGATGTGCTGGACAAGGCTCTCCTTAGGCCGGGAAGGTTCGATCGCCATATTTATCTGGAACTGCCCACCAAAGAGGAACGTATAGAGATTTTTGGAGTACACCTGCGACCTCTAAAACTTTCCAAAAGTGTTGATGTTGAGCTCCTAGCGAAATTAAGTCCAGGATTTTCAGGTGCCGACATTGCCAATATCTGTAATGAGGCAGCATTGATCGCTGCCCGTAAAAAAAAGAAGGAGGTGGAACAATCCGATTTTATGGAAGCCCGTGATCGTATCATTGGAGGTATTGAGCGGAAGAGCAAGATCATCTCGCCCAAGGAAAAAGAGATTGTTGCCTATCATGAAGCTGGTCACGCCGTAGTAAGCTGGTATCTAAAAAATGTAGACGCTTTGGTAAAGGTTTCCATTATTCCAAGGGGGAAATCTTTGGGAGCCGCCTGGTACCTGCCCCAAGAACGGCAAATTGTGACCAAAGCGCAATTTTTGGACCAGATATGTGCCTCTCTTGGAGGGCGGGCCGCGGAGCAAATAATTTTCAACGAAGTCTCCTCTGGCGCTCTTGACGATTTGGAAAAAGTAACCAAACAGGCCTATACTATGGTGGCCTATTACGGATTGGATGAAGAAATAGGTCCTATCAGCTTCTATGATTCCACCGGACAGAACGAGCGTATGTTTGGCAAACCGTACAGTGAAAATATGGCCCAAAAAATTGATGTGGAGGTACAGGATCTGATAATGACAGCCTACGAGAGAACAATAGAGCTGCTGAACAACCATAAATCGGAATTGGAAAAATTGGCCCAGCTTTTATTGAAACAGGAGGTTGTGGACAAGAAAGACCTTGAGAGTATTCTTGGCAAACGGGACATGGAAAAATTGTTGAAAGACAATTAAGCACTCCACCTATAAGCTGGCTCCTGCTATTGATCCAAGTGTTCAGAATTCTTTTAGGGCATTTGGTGGCATCGCTATTGATAACAGATTACTTGGATAGAAAAAGGATTGAAAATTCTGGCAGATCGTTTTTATTGCGATGGGAACAGTGGTTATAATTCACTTGGCGACCCTAATTCCATTTTTGGGAACTTTGGTCCCCTTGTGCATAATTGTCTTTGATTGTGGCGCATTTCTATTGGTATTTTTAAAAAGGAAAAAGGAACATAAAACAATAATATGATGTATGTAAAAGAAAATGATAGATCGATTGACATACCACTTAAAAATGTGGTTTTAAAGGGAGATTTATCGGTGCCGCCCAATGCAACGGCCTTGGTATTGTTTTCCCACGGAAGTGGCAGTAGCCGTTTTAGTCCCAGGAATATGTACGTGGCCAATAAGCTTAAGGAGGAAGGTCTGGATACCCTATTGTTCGATCTCCTTACGTTAAAGGAAGACCTAGTGTACCAAACACGCTTTAATATAGATTTGTTAACACAAAGGTTGGTCGCAGTTACCAAATGGGTTAAGCGGCAAGAACTTACTAAAGATATGCGTTGGGCTATTTTGGGGCAAGTACTGGTGCGGCCGCTGCAATAAGGGCCGCGGCTCATTTTGGGAGTGATATTATGGCGGTAGTTTCCAGGGGAGGAAGACCGGACTTGGCCTATTCAGCTCTGATGCGGTTAAAGGCCCCTACTCTACTAATTGTAGGTGGATGGGATCAGGAAGTGTTGGAACTTAACCAGAAGGCCTATGAAAAATTAAACTGTAAAAAGAAATTGGAGATTATTCCCCAAGCCTCCCATCTTTTTGGGGAAAAGGGTAAATTGGAGGACGTTGCGCGCTCATCCGCGAATTGGTTCAATAAATGGTTGGTGGTCAAAAAAGAAAAAAATGTTCAAGATTAGAACCGAGGCGGGTTTACAATTGGCTGAAAAATTATTGGACAATAAAGACCGGGACCGGGTGTTGATTTTTGCCATACCCCGTGGCGGATTATCCTTGGGCACCATAATGGCAAAATCTTAGAATGCGCCATGGGAAGTGGCCCTGTCCAACAAAATTGGACATCCGAACCACAAGGGATATATAATGGGTGCAGTAAGTTTGGATGGGGTTGTTCTAATTAAGGTGGTGGGGGTTTCTAAAGAATATTTGGAGCAATAAAAAATCGTATTCGTGAAAAACTCAATAAAAGTTATGGGCAGTATTCCAAGGATCGCTCGCCTATAGGGTCAAGGGAGAAGGGCGAGTTTTACGAAGAATTTGAACAAGTTTCCGATGAAATGGCCATTGGATTATTGGAAGAAGTCCAAGAGCAAAAAAGGTCTATCCCTTGACTACTGCCATTGGTCTCAGTTTAGCCACCTTTTTGGCAATCCCGGAATCCTGAATGGTCTCCACCACTTCATTAACATCCTTATATGCAATAGGAGCCTCTTCGGCTATACCCTTAAAGGAACCAGCCTGTACATATATGCCCATTTCCCTCAGTTTTTCTTTGAGTACCGGGGCATTCACTTGTTTTTTTGCAGCAGTTCTAGACAATTTTCTTCCGGCTCCATGACAACAGGATCCAAAGGAAATTTCTTCGCTTCTATTGGTACCGGCCAAGATATAGGAGCATGTCCCCATACTGCCAGGGATTATGACGGGTTGTCCAATGGATAAATACTCCTTGGGGAGGTCTTCAAACCCTGGTCCAAAGGCACGGGTAGCTCCTTTTCGGTGAACCAAAACCTTCAATTTTTCACCATCGACCTTATGTGTTTCAATTTTGGCAATATTGTGGGCCACATCATACATTAGTTTTAACGGGGCTACATCGGCACCAAAAACATTTTTCCATGCCTTTCTCACCTCCCATGAGATAATCTCCCTGTTGCACCATGCAAAATTGGCCGCTGCACACATGGCTTTAAAATAATTTTCCCCTTCTTCAGAATTAAACGGCACACAGGCCAGTTCCCTGTCGGGCACCTTGATTCCGTAATTGGGCATTGCGGCCATTATCCCGCGAATATAATCCGTGGCCACTTGGTGCCCTAGCCCCCTGGAACCTGTGTGTATTAGTACCACCACCTGCCCTTTTGAAAGTCCATAAGCCTCGGCAGCTATGGGGTCGTAAATCTCCTCTACATAATCTACCTCTACAAAATGGTTTCCGGATCCAATGGTCCCCAACTGATCCGAGCCCCTTTTTTTAGCCATTTCCGAAACCAAGGCTGGATCCGCATTATCCAACCTACCATTACTTTCCATATAAGTCAAATCCTTCTTATCCGCATAACCATTATCCACAGCCCATTCCGCGCCCTTGGTCAACACTTCGTCCATTTCTTTGGGGTTAAGGTTTATTTGTCCGCCTTTACCCATTCCAGAAGGGATTTGTGCATACATTTCTTTGGATAATTCTTCCAGTTTAAAATTTATTTCCTCTGCATTTTGTTGCGAAGTAAGTAGCCGAACACCACAGTTTATATCATATCCGATGCCTCCTGGTGAAATGGCCCCATCGGGATATAGGGTAGCTGCCACACCACCAATGGGAAAGCCATAACCCTCGTGCACATCAGGCATTACAAGTGAGGCACCAATTATACCGGGCAAGGAAGCCACATTGACCAATTGCACCAGTGATCTATCCTCCATAATGGCATCTAATAAGGTCTCTGAGGCAATAACCCTTGCGGGCACGCGCATTTGAGGCCTAAAGGTTTGAGGTATCTCCCATAGAAAATCCTCCTTCTTAATAATATCCTGTTTGTTTATCTTCATGTTTTATATATCAAAAATTATGAAAGTTTCCCATGTATTTCCATTGGTTTTAACTACTTCGGCCTCGTGATAGGTAACGGCTTTTATTTCTTCGTCAAAACCTATTGTTTTTTTTCCATAAATATCCGCAATGATATCCGTGGCAGTAAGTTTTATAAAGTTCACTTTGCAATAAATCGACTTTTCCAAATAGGAGTGGGATAGCACTTCGGATAAGAAATCGATCAAAAGACAGGTCTGATCTGTGGCCTTTAGTACAATATTGGATTTTATTTCAAAAGAGTCCTCCGAATTACATATATCCTCTTTTAATATGTTGGCCATACCCAATATCCCGGCCACCATAATTTCCATAAAACTACTACCTTCCACTTTCATACGAATGTCGGCAGTATGGGGAAAATATTGGAACTTCATTTTTTGGTTGCCTTGGCCACAACAAATGAACCTTCGCCAAAACCTGGTTTGGGTATTTGAACTTTGTTTATGGTATCCAAATCACCGAAAAGGGTCTGATTGTATTCTATATTTTTAAATCCAGTCTGGCTTAACAGTTTTGAGATATGATCAACGGAATAAAAATGGGCATCCTTATAAAAATGGCTTCGGTTCCTTTTCAGTTCGTATTCCTTGGCTACCGATCGATCTTTATCCAAAAAGCCTATAATTACTGCACCATTGGGTTTTAGAACCCTGTGTGCCTGGCGAAAGGCTCTTTTCACATCTTTTAAAAAACATATAGTAACAAACAGGACAAAATCAAAGGTCATATCCCCATAAGGTAATCGCTCGGCGGTACCATCCATAATCTCAATTCCTCTTTTTATAGCCAATCTGGCCATTTCCTTGGAGGGTTCAATACCTTCCTTAATGCCCAAGGGTTCCGCAAACCTTCCAGTACCGACGCCTATTTCTATACCATGAAGATTTTGGGGTAATTTTTGAAATTGTTCCTTCAATGCCAAAATTTCGGACTCATATACTTCCGGATTGTCTTTGTACCATTGCTCATATTCAGTGACGTAGCTGTCAAATGTTTCTATTGTTCCCATAGTTTTCTTGTTTTATTTAAGTTTATTAGTATGAAATGCACATAGATTAGCCTAAGTCATTTTCAAGGTGGTAGGTTCTAAACGGAGTATTTAAAATGAAAATCCGAGGGCAAAAAACGTGATGGCACGGTACAAGAGGTTTTTATTCTGTATGCTGCACTTGCAAAACCATCAAGTCCATTTTAATCATCCAATATCCCGAAACTACTTCGGAAAGTTCTTTCGTTTTAATGCTTCGGGCTTATGATTGGATATTCAACCCACTGACAATAAGACCTAACATAAATTTTTATCATGACTTTAGTTTAATAGTTTTTTTCTTTTTTTTGTTTTGGATAATTGGTTCCAAACATCCAAGGGCAAAGGTATGGTCCGTGATTTAGGAGCACAATGATATGGATCAGTCCAACTAGGGTGTTTCCATTGGTTATATGGATAATGCGCGCATGGTTAATTGCGTTTATTGAAGGTTTGTAAGGAGAAATTACCTGTTGGTATTTAGGCTTCCTTTTAAGTTAAGTCTTGCTTAGGTGCAGTATTGTTCCATTAACTAGGAATATCCAACGGTCAAGGTTTAGGATGGCCATGGGCCTTATGAGGAATATCAGTTTAAATCTCTGCTGTGCTTTGTAAATTTGGTAGAAACCTTAGGCATTACCATGGAAAAGCAGTTACAGGATAATTATGTGCGGATATCGACCAATACGCCTATTTGGGATCATTTCTTTACGGTTGCTCCCCTAATTATTGTCGGTACCAAAGAAGGCAATGGGTATGATATGGCCCCTAAGCATATGGCCACGCCCCTGGGTCCCTCCAATTATTTTGGTTTTCTGTGTACGCCAAATCATTCCACCTATCACAATGTAAAGGAGACCAAAGAGTTTTCCGTTAGTTTCCCCATCCCCAATCAAGTATTATTGGCCTCCTTAGGGGCTTCCCCCAGAAATCCGGACATTGATAAATCGGAGCAAATTGTAGCTTCCTTGCCAACGGTCAAGGCCACTACAATAGATGCACTGTTTGTTGAAAATTCCTATCTGTACCTGGAATGCGAGTTGTTCAAAATTATTGATGGCTTCGATGATCATAGTTTTATAACGGGCAAAATTAAGACTGCCTTTGTGAGTAAAGACTATTTAAGGGTTTCCGAAATGGATGAACAGCAACAAATTAATGAATATCCCTTACTGGCTTACTTACCACCAGGAAGGTTTGCCTCTATTGCCCAGACCTATAATTTTCCATTTCCCAAAGGCTTTAAAAAATGATAGAAGAGAAAGAAATAGCAATCCTCATTCGGGAATACTTAGAGTCCCATCATGAAAAAATGATTCATTTTCTAAAAGAACTGGTGGCTTTGGAATCGCCCACGAGGGAAATAGAAAAGCAACATATAATCCTCGATTTTTTAAGGGTCAAATTTGAAGATATTGGTTACCATGTTGTTTTGGTCCCGGGGAAACTTACCGGTGGATATCTTTATGCCCGGCCCTTAGACCGGGATAGGAGTTTGCCCCTACAGTTGATCGTAGGACATTGCGATACTGTTTGGCCAACGGATACCATAAAGAATATGCCCATATCCTATGACAATGGTATGATGAAAGGGCCGGGTATCTATGACATGAAGGCAGGCCTTACCCAATTGTATTTTTCCTTATTGGCTTTAAAGGCCATACCTGCCCCCATAAAGGTTACGCCTATTGTTCTCATTAATTCTGACGAGGAAATAGGCAGTAGGGAATCTACCAATTCCATCAAAAGTTTGGCGAAAATCTCCAATAGGGCCTATGTACTGGAGCCGCCTCTTGGCTTGGACGGGAAACTAAAGACGGCAAGAAAAGGATTGGGCCGGTTTACCTTGACGGTTATCGGAAAAGCGGCGCATGCGGGCCTGGATCCAGAAAAGGGAATCAATGCCATAGTAGAGTTGTCCCATCAGGTACAGCAGCTATATGCCATGAACGATTTTGAAAAGGGGATTACCGTAAATGTGGGCATGATAGAAGGTGGTATTTCGCCCAATGTAGTAGCCCCCGAAAGTAAAGCCGTAGTAGATGTGCGGGTTTTGAACAAGGCCGATGGCAAGCTGATTACCGATAAAATAAAGGCACTGAAACCCCTTTTGCCCAATGTGCAGTTGACCATTGAAGGAAGAATTGGAAGACCACCTATGGAAAGGACGCAGCGTAATCAAGAACTTTGGAGAATAGCGGAAGAACACGGCCGAGAACTAGGCATCAATTTGGAACAAGCTACCTCAGGAGGGGGCTCCGATGCAAATACTACCAGTATTTTTACGGCCACCTTGGATGGACTGGGCACCCCGGGAGACGGGGCCCATGCGCCGCACGAGTATATTTTTGAGAACAAAATCATTGAAAGAACGGCTTTATTGACGCTCCTGCTCCTAACAGAGCCTTTAAACAAAAACATATGAAAAATCAATATATACATACTTCCCTGACCCGGATTTCCGATTTAACGGAAAAGGATTATGAGGTGGTAAAACTACCCAGGGAAAAATGGAAAACCGGGGATTATGTGGTCTGCAAAATTTTGGATCCTGGAAGTAGCACCCTGCTTTTGGAGCTTCCCAATGGCAGGATGCGCGGGGTAATTGGGGGTGAATTACTGGTAGGTGCCTTGGGCGAACGCTATGCCACTCTGGAGGCTACCGGTACCTGGCGCAAGGTTGGGGAAGATTTAAAAATGAACGTACTTACTGGGGCAGGCCTCCTTGGGAAGTTGACGTCCAGATCTGCTTTTATGCCCAATATGATGGAGCTGCAGTATATTGGCCACGCCCATAGGAACGGCAAGAGTCTCAACATGAACGATTTTGTTAAGCCTTTCGAAATTATTCCTTTTAAAACTCCTGTCATACTTTTTGTGGGTACTTCCATGTCAGCCGGAAAAACTACTTCCGCCAGGATCGTTACCCATATCTTTAAATCGGCGGGATACAAGGTGGTGGGTGCCAAACTCACTGGAGCCGGACGCTATAAGGATATAATGGCCATTAAGGATGTGGGCGCGGACGCGGTGATGGACTTTGTAGACGTGGGGCTCCCCTCTTCCATTTATCCCCGGGATGCCTTTAAAGAAAAATTAGATCAACTCCTGAGTATGATAGAATATGAACTTGCCGATGTGGCGATAATTGAGATAGGGGCCTCTCCCTTGGAACCTTATAATGGGGATTTGGCTATCGATGCTTTACGGGAGCAAATTAAATGCATCATTCTTGCAGCTTCCGATCCCTATGCGGTACATGGCCTTATGAAGGCTTTTGATCTGGTACCGGACATAGTAACAGGAATTGCATCCAATACCCTGGCCGGTAAGGAAATGGTGGAGAAACTGTGTAAGGTAAAAGCCTTAAATATTATAGATGCTTCAACTACGAAGGAACTTAAAAGTATTCTATCCGAAAAAACCGGTTTCGCATTATAGGCAAAATGGCCGTTCAGCAAGTACAGTTGAGCTTTCCAGACCCCGCCATCCTCATTTATTAGAAAAGACTACAGAGTTACATATACTATACGGCAACTTCTTAAAGTTTGGAAGCCGTTTTTTCCAAAATGGCCCTAACGCGATGTTTAAGTCCTTCGGGCTCAATAATCTCGGCATAATCTCCAAACATGAGATACCAC
>TARA_R110002012_G_scaffold237867_1_pt1 | contig 10269 bp, 11 predicted proteins | sample TARA_R110002012 | Tara Oceans TARA_R110002012 (sample SAMEA4396515) | marine metagenome | biome: Westerlies Biome; feature: [DCM] deep chlorophyll maximum layer (ENVO:01000326); material: water (ENVO:00002006), including particulate matter (ENVO:01000060) such as... | depth 40 m
ATCATCAATAACACACTTTCAGTATCAGAGTCAATTATTAGATTGAGAGGATTGGGAAGAATGGTTAATGAATCAATATCTGTTCAAACCTTTAGAGAAAAGATCAGAGTCTTAAAGAGAATATTGAATGAGAGTGTTAGTATATCTGAAACAAGAATTAGAATTAGAGAAATTTTAAAGAGAATCAATGAAACTATTGAGTATGCTGAAACAAGAATTGTGGTAAGAGGTCTATTTAGAGTAATTAACAACACAGTTCAGGCAAGTGAATCTATCATTAGATTGAGAGGTCTATTTAGAATTATTAATAACTCTATTAGTGTATCAGAAACAATTAAGAACTTTAGACATATAATTCCAAAGATTAATGAAACAATTCAATATGCTGAAATTAAATACAAGGCTATGGGTAAGGTGTATGTCATAATAGAATCAATTTCAATTCAAACATTTAGACAAAGAATTAGAACACTATTGAAGGTAGTTACTGAAAGTGTCAGTATAGTGCATGACTTCTTCTTAAAATTACAATATGGATTGGTTACTCAAGGTCAAACCCAAAGTAACTATTGGACTTCTAATTCTGAATCATGTGCTGATTCATCTAATTCCACAGGTACAGGTATCAGTAGTGAGAGTGAATCATGTGGAGATACCTCACAAACTATAAGTAGTGGAGACACAGAAGAGAATATTGAAGGTGGAAATTAGATGAGTATGAATATGGTAGGAAGATCAACGGAATTTAGAGTAAAAGCTGGTAGTTTAATCACATTACAATTAACTATTACAGATGATGGTGGAACTGCAAGAAATCTATCAAATACTGTAACATATAATTCAGGTAAATGGAAGGTATGGAAACCTAACGGAACTCTTCTTATTAATGGTAATATAGTCTATACAACTAGATCAAGTGGACTTGTAAGTTACACACTTCAATCATCAGATACGGTCATAGCAAATGCTGGAAATTGGTCAGGTGAAGTTGAATTGAAAGACTCTAGTGGAGCTATTTCAGAACAAACGAAAACTTTTAACTTTGTAATTGAGGAATCATATTAATGGCAGATATAAAAATAGTTGCAAGTGGATCTTGTGCAGAATGTGGTCACTCTCAAAAAGATCATGAGGGAAACACAATTTGTGATGCAGAAGGTTGCGATTGTACAAACATAGGAAGTTATTAGATACATATATATAACACTATAAGTAAGTAATGTTGTGTTAAAACTAGATGATATCAACGAGAAAGTTTATTTTGAATTTAGACGATCTCAGATGGAAGCATTAAAAACTGAAAGATTAGGTCAAATTCATGTTTCAGATATAATTAAACCATGTATGCGTAATGTAATCTATAAGAAAGTTTTACCTGAACAAAGTGCTTCAACAGAAGATGTAAAATCACTATATTTTGGTCAAATAGTTCATGCTCATTCTCAGATAGCAAAGGAAGAAAACCATGAGAAATTTCTTGCTTATGACTATGTAACTGATTCACCATTAACATATGAAGAAGCTAAGAAAATTCCTATGGAAGATCCAAGACAACTTGACATAATTTATGGTAGTATTGATGATTTATTAAAAGTTGGAGATAAGTGGGTAATATGTGATAAAAAGACAACAGGCTCAATAGATTATTTTAGTAGAGCTACAGCAAAAGTTAGTGAATCTCACAGAGATCAAATAAATAGATATAGAGTATTATTAAAAAAATGTTATGACATTGATGCAGATTTTGGCTGTGTGGTTTACATATCAAATAGTATCGAGAAAGATAAAAGAGACAAACCAGTAGTCATGTCATTTAAATTAAGACCAGTTGAAGAAACATTGATTGATATGATTGAAAAAGCCAATATCATTAAAAAATCTTTAACAGAAGAATATTTACCAGAAAGAACTAAATGTTTTCTTTGTGATGGTATGTGTCCTTATGCAACCGTTTGTTTTTCTGATAATAGAGAAAAATGGACAGAGTAAAATACGTTTCACCTGAATGTGTTAAACATGATCATTATGATTGCCCAGTAACTAGATTAAACATAAAATGTGAATGTTTATGTCACAAACTTGTCGGAGAATGACAAACTTTAAAAGCGAGAAATTAATTGTTATATAATGGATAAAGACGGAGATTTATTCAAAATAAAGCCTATTGGAGGTAAAAATATAGTTTCTGAAGATAGACGTAAACTAATAAGTCCATTTAACTCGGCTAAACATTTCAAAGCAGCAAATTTACCAGCATTATGTGATCAATGTGTTTATAGGTCAATAGCAGATGGTGGAAATGGAAAATGTCCAAAATATGAAGCTGGCGCAGCCTGTGCAATTAGAGATGATTTTGTAAAATTCATAAATGAACTAGATACTAGAAACCCAGAAGATTTGAAAGAAATGCTTGATATGATAGCAAAACTATCATTTGAAAATGTTCTTATGGCATTAACTCAATCTAAACTTGATGGTAATATACCTGATAGAAATACTAAATCTGAAATAAGCACTCTTCTAAACATAGTAAAGGCTATTAACGAATTAAGTGGAAAAGTAACTGTGACTGAACAGAAAGAGTTCACTAAAGAAGGGGATATAGCTAATATATTTAGACAAATAAAAGCTCAAAAATCAGGTGATCCAGATGTTTGATTGGTTAAAACGAGAAAAATTTATTCTTCCATCTGAGGAATTTCAAGAAAAATTTGTAAAAGAAATTGAAGAGAAATTAAAAACAGCTAAAGGCTCAGAGAAAACAAAATTAACCTATATGTTAGCTAATCAATTAATGTTTTTAAATCAAATAAAAGGTAAAAAGAAACCAAAAAGACCAATTAAAATGAATAATAAAGGTAAATGGGTGTGGGTAGAAGATGACTCTTAAAGGTTGTTTAGCGTGTGAAAAAAAACACGAAGATGAGTGGTTTGTTGATTGTAATTGTATTTGCCATGATTATGCAAAAAAAGTAAAAGATTTAGCAGATTTAGGTGAAAATTATGCCTAGACCAACAACAGAAGAAATAACAGAAAGAAAAGATCTTTTACAAGCATTGGCAGATTGTTCCAAATCACCTAGTAAATTCAGTGAGATGTTTCTCAATCATAAAGTATTTGATTATAATAAAAGATATGTTGATTGTGAAGATCGTTTTATAGTATATAGAAGTGGTCGTCAGGTAGGTAAAACTATGAGTACAGCCGTAAAAGCTGTCCATTTTGCATTTTTTGCTCCATTAATGTTAAAAACAATTACTACTGATTGTACAATAGTAATTGCAGCACCAACTCAAAATCAGGCTACAATTATGTTTGATAGAGTTAGAAGCCTAATAATTAATAATGAATTTTTGAAAGGATATATTGTAAGAAACACACAGTCGGAAATGTGGGTTAAATTTTTAGACAATAAAGGTATGAGTAAGATTATCACAAGGGCAACAGGTGAAACAGGTACCACATTGAGAGGTTATTCACCACACGTAATTATAGCTGACGAATGTTCTTTCATCAAAACATCAATTCTAAGGGCATTTCTACCATCAGGTATGGCTACACAAGCTAGAGTGTGGCTTACATCCACACCATTTAGTAAATCAGGCTATTTTTATGAAGCGTGTATGAACTCAAAACCCAAAAACCCTGAAGGAATGTGGACAGAATTTCACGTTAAATCACTTGAAAATCCACTAATTCAAGAAGATCCTACATTTATTGAAGAAATTAAAAGATTAACTAAAGAAGAATATGTGCAAGAAGTTGAAGGTGAATTTCTTGATATTGGTAATGCATTGATACCAAATTCACTTATCATGGATGCAATTTCAGATAGAATCCCTAAAGGTAGAATAAGATATTACATGGGTGTTGATGTTGCAAGAAGTGGTATGGATGAAACAGTTTACACAGTATGTGGTGTTGATGAAGAAGAAAATGTCTATGTCATACACGTAGAAGCCGAAGCTCAGTCAAATGTAGTGGATGTTTGTGGTCGAATAGGGGGGTTGGTGGCTTCATATAGAATAGAAACAGTGTATATAGACGAAACAGGTTTGGGTGGTGGACTTGTAGATTTGGGTAGAGAACAAGGATTACCTATAAGAGGAATTGTATTTTCTCTACAAGAGAAGGCTAAATTATATAAAAATTTGAGACTTTTATTTGAAAATAAGAGAATAAAATTAAAGGATATAAACAAACTAGTATATCAGTTATCATATTTAAGAAGAGAATATACAGAAACAGGTATTATGAAAATACGTTCTGATGAACATGATGACTACCCTGATAGTCTTGTATTGGCTTGTAGAGCTGTTGAAGGTGGAGATGGATGGCATTTACTTGATATGACAGATGGTTTAAAGAAAGCATTGTTTGGCTAAAATCTTTATATAATATAATAAACCTTTTAAAGTATGGGCAAATACGAGCCAAAAGATTGGAAATCCATTGAAAGTGGTAAAAAACCATTAAGTGGTAATGTTACTGATAGAGTTGTAGAAGATTATATGGCACACCATGGTGAAATAAAATCACCAAAAATCAGTGGTAGAGTGTTTACCTCACCAAGAAAAAGAATGGGTGGAAGTGTTCCAAAAAAACGTGGAGGTTCAAAACCAACACTTGATGATATGCAAAGAGATCACGCAGATGCTGTTAGAAATTATGGTAAAACAGGTGCAAAAGTACCAAAAGCAAGAAAAGCTACTGCAATAAGAGAAGCCACCACTAACGCAGCCGAAGATTATGTTAATAGTTTAGATTTAGGTAAAGCAGAAGAGAAAGAACAGGCTATGGATCAAGAAGAAGATTTGGAAGAATTAACTGATGGTGAATTGGAAGAAATTGAGAAAAGATTTGAAGGTATAAAACGAAAACTTAGAAATGTAAAAACTAGATTAAATGACGTTTATGAAAAAGATCACCCATTAGAGACACCAAAATTAACAGAAGGTGGAGCAAAGGTTTTAGCTGAAGCTGAATCAAAAGTAGATGATAAGAAAAGACTAGAATCAAGAGAACAACAATCAATGTATAAATCAAATAAAGTACCAAAGAAAGTTAGACCTGAATCACCAAATAAAGATAATAACTATCAAACACAATTAGACAAGCCTATACAATGGAAGGCATTAAAAGATAAAGTCCAAGTAAAGAAAACATGGGAAACATGGCTTGAAAATAAAGCAGATACACAAACTAGAAGATCACAAAACCCAAGAACATCAATTGATGGGGAAAGTGTTGATAACACCCATGCAGGTAAAACCGAATTACCTGATACATTTGGAAATCTTGCATATGGTTCATATAAACGTAATAGCCCAACAGATACAGATAAACGAATAAAATTAAGATTAGAACCACATAGACCAAAGATAGGAAGACCTAAAGGTGACAGAGGTGTTGAGAATAAATTAACTAGAGATCAAGCAAAAATACAGTCAGATTCACTAGTTCACCAAATGTATCATGACCCAGAGGGGTTTAAAAAGAGAGTAGGGCTTCCAACAGGTGAAAAGCCTGAACCTGATGTTCATAAAAAGCCACAAAGTAAAGAACCACCAAGAGAAGAACCTGAATGGGCAAAAAGATCAAGAGCTGGTGGTGGAAAACCTCAATTAAGAGGTAAGGCAGAAAAATATGTGGAAAGTGAAGAAGATAAGATCAATGCAACAAAATTAAATGAAAAGAGGGCTATAAGAGAAGGTAAAGTTAAACCACCTACACCAAAACACTTGGTAAAACCAACTTGGAAAGCATGGTTAGAGAAAGATCAAGGTCAAGGTGATGCTAGATATGCAAATCCACATGAAACAGGCATGGAAGATCCACGTAAATTACAAGTGACTAGAGATGATTTTGATATGGAAGATGAAAAAGATGAAGATAATAAACCTTATAAAGAAAGAGATCATAAAAGTGAATAGGTATGAACGATTTAAACAAGATCACAAATACGAGAGTTGGAGATAATATCCATTATTATATAAATGGTAAGGAAGATCGTGGCGTAGTTGTTAAAATGAACAACGCATATGTCACTGTTGTAAAATCAGATGGAAATTTACATGAAATTCATATAAACGATACATTCTTTGTTAAAGATATTTTAACAAATAAAACATGGAATATGATGAATATGGAAGAAAGAACTGATGAGTTGATAAAAGCTCATGCTTTTAGCCCTAGATTTTTATCAAAAACTTGGGAAGATTTACCACAAGAACTTAAAGATGTTCTTCAAAAAACAAATATTGAAGAATCAACACATGGTCAAATAGGTGGTAATAGAGCTGGTGTATCAACAGATACAGATATAAAAACACCTGAGGATTATAAAGGTGAAACAGATGATAGAGATAAACAAACCAAAGAAGAATTTAAACATGATAATGATAAACCAACCGTAGATAAAAACAACGGTATGGAAGAAGATCACAAAAAAAAAGATGAAATAGATGCCATGCAAGAAGATTGGCGTAAAACAGGTGGCGAATCTGACAAACAGAAAAATTTTTTAAATAAATCAGAACCATTATGGAAAACATGGTTAGATAAAGATGCTTTAAAACCTTCTAAACAAGGTAACAAACCTGATCCAAAACAAACAGGTTTTGGTAATGAAGGAAGTGCAGTAGAAAATATTTCTGCTGGGGGAAGTAACCCAGATACACAGAGTTTTCAAGGTCAAGCTACACATACAAGAAGAGCTTATAATAAACCACAAAGTTTTAGAGGTGATAAATATGATTCAGAAAAACCATTCAGTAAAAATCGTTTGACACGATATGGGGGTAAGAAAGATGTAGCAGCAACTTATCAAAGATCAAGAACAGGTGATCCAAGAGTAACAAGTGATGATGATCACATGAGAGATCATACAGGTAAAAGACAAACTACATCAACACAAGATGAAGGAAAAGATAGAGAAGAATTAGCATATTGGAGAAAACATGGTAAAGCACCACCAAAGAAACAAGAAGGACATGAAAAAGATTTAGAAATTTCTACTCATGGTAGAAGATTCAGAGGTCGAAAAAGTCAAGCACCAATTAAAAAATCATATGGTAAACCACTTTATGGTGTAACATCTTTAGAGAAAGAAGGTGACGGTGCTGGTAACAGTGGTGTAACTTCAACAGAAACAGCAGGTGTTTACAATGCAAGATATTCAGATAATCACGGTAGATATAGAGATCAAGAGAAAGACCATGACAGTAGGAATACCTCAAACAAATAACTCTTCTTGGCGTATTAAATACGACAAAGTTGAAAAAGATGCAGTAACAGGTCAACAAAGCCAAAAACCAGCAGATGATTTTAAAGAACATAAACCTGAACCACCAAAGATGGGTGGTAGAAAAGAATTTGGTAAACCAGCAAAATCACCAGCTAAACCAAAGGCTGGAAATGTACCAAGATTAACAGGTGGAAAATTAGAAGGATTGAGTAATAGAATACAACAATTAAGAACAACACAAGACTCTAAAAGAACAGCAGGTAATATTATTAGACCACAAGATACAAGTAGAAAAACACCAACTGGTCAAACAGAATCGGATAAAAAAATTAAACCTGAATTTGAAAAAAGACGACAATCAATGAGAAACACTAACAGAATAATGGGAAAGTTAAGAAGACAAACACAAGAACATCCTATAAACGAACTTGGAATAAAAGATCCAACCACAGGTGAGAAAAGAACAAGAGATGGAAAAGGAGGTCGTCACCAAAGAGGAAAAATAACACCAAAACCATTAAAGACAACACCTGAAAAAGTTTTAGAAAGAGAAGCTCAAAGTGATGATAAAACACCAAGCTTTGGAAGAGATAGAGGTATGCCACACCCAGATAAAATACCAAGTTCAGATAACACAACTATACAAACAAATAACCCAAAAAGAGATCAATCAGCTCCAAATAAAAAGGGTAAAAGACCACCAGCCACTTCAAGACAAACTAGAGGAATAACTTCTACACAAGCTGGTGATAAAACAACACAACAAAGTAGAATGAAGAAACCTGTTCAAACATCAGGTCAAACTGCATTTAGATCACGTACTATTGAAGATCAAGCATTAGGTCGCAAAGATACAGATATAGAACCAACTGAAGAAGCAAAAGAAAAACAAAGAAGAGAAGCACAGAGTAGAAGTGATAGAGGGGTAAAAGAAGATAAACCAGAAACACCAAAAAATATAAAAGTAAAACGACCTGAACAAGCAGGAACTCAACATTCATTTACAAAACTAACTGAAAAACCAACAGGTCAAAGAGAAAAACGACCTGAACAAGGTGTTGAGGGAAAACAACAACTTGGATCAAAAGAAATGCAAGATAGAAAAGGAAAGAAAATAAAAGATCCTAAAACAGGTAAAGAATACCCTGAAAAAGAACAAAGTAAAACAAGATTTGGATCACATTTTTCACAAGAAAGAGAGAATAGAGTTTCAGGTAAAGAAGGAAAATACAATAAATTAGTGGAAGAATTAAGACAGGCAAAACAAGATAAACAAGGTGCCGAAACAGATGCAAAAGTCAAAGAAATTAATACAAAAATAAGAGATTTAGAATCACAAGTTAAACGACCAAAGGAAGAGGTTGATGCAGAAGATAAAGAAGAAAAGAAACCTCTACCAAAAGGCGTACCTGAAAGAGCAGTAGTAAAACCTGATGAAGTAGTTGAAAATGTAGGACAACCAGCAAAACCAAAAGTTGAAGGAAAAGTTAGAACTTCAAATGAAACTGATGTTGGCAATCCAAAGAAAGACACAACAGGTCATAAAGAGATAATGCCAAAGAACCCACCAAAACAAAGATCAGGTAAAATGGATTATGCACACCCACCAACTAAGTTTGAAAGAGACACAGGTAAGAAAGATGAAGATGGTAATCCAATAAAAGAAACAACAGGTGTACCAGAAAGTCTAATACATGAAAAAATAGTAGGTGGTAAAAGACAATTTGTATTATCAGGTAAAGACCCAGAAACAGGTATAACTGCTAAAGAAGTGTTTGATTCAACTGATGGTATAAGTGATACATCTAATACTACTGATTATGATAAAGAAAGAAGACAACAAAGAAGTGATGATCCAGATGAAGCACCAAAAAGAGGTAAAACTGTTAGAACCCATTCAAAATATACAGTAAGTCAACTTAAAGAATGGTTGGATCAAAAAGGACAAAAAATTGACATGGAAGATAAAGAAGCTATTAATAATAAAGTAAATGAAATGAGAAGGGATATGAGAAAAGCTGTTATTCAACAAGCAGAATCACGATTAAAACTAATACAACTCAAATCAAACCTTTAAATAATACCTTTATATACTAAACTATATGAGAAAAGACGATACACATAAATGTGTTGAGTGTGGGTCTATACTTCCATGGAGATATAAGGGAAGACAAAGAATTTATTGTTCACCAAGTTGTAGAAAAGCATATTGGGATAAAAAAGAAAAAGATTAGTTTGTTCTACTAGGATATGTAGAGTACGATTGTTCAGAAGGATTATGATCCTTTTTGTAATCTTCTAAAAGCTTTTTAAACAAAACTGCATCACTTTCATACAAACTACCTGTTTTGGTTTTCTTCACAAACTGTGCAAATTTTCGGAATTCTTCTTTATCTTGCCATGATATGCAAATAGTTGTGTGAGAATTCTCAGTTTTACGTTTTGCCATAACTATCAATCCATAAAATATTATATAAGTGTTTCCTTAATAACACCCTTGAACCTTAAGTCCATGCTCAAATAAACAATAATCATCTATCCATGGTGGTTGTGGCTTTTGATATCCATCAGTACCATATAAATAACCAAGCATGAATTTATCTGCTAATTTAACCTCAAAAACTTCATTACTATTAAATGGTTTTAAACTTGGAGTCATTGTGGAACGATCAAGTCCATTAGGTGATTGACTTTCATAATGCCCAAGACCTAAACCATGACCCATTTCATGTAATACTATATTATATACAGTTTGTAATGGTAATTGTTCTCTTTCAAGATTAATTTCAAATTTAGTTAAGCCTGTCTCAGGGTCTTTCTTAGCATCTTCAAAATTCAATACAATATTTGTGTTACTTAATGCGTGTAAATACACAACTATGTATGTAAATTTATGAGAACTTTTGGAAAAGTCAATACCTGTTATACCCAAAGCTTTACTTTCTGGGTCTTCATTAAATGCTTCATATGTTAAAAATATATTACAATGCCTATAATCATCAGGGGTTTTATTCCAATGTTC
>TARA_R110002012_G_scaffold317788_1_pt1 | contig 10269 bp, 13 predicted proteins | sample TARA_R110002012 | Tara Oceans TARA_R110002012 (sample SAMEA4396515) | marine metagenome | biome: Westerlies Biome; feature: [DCM] deep chlorophyll maximum layer (ENVO:01000326); material: water (ENVO:00002006), including particulate matter (ENVO:01000060) such as... | depth 40 m
ACAAATAATATGAAATACTTCTTATTTGGCACTGTGCTATATTCCTAACCACTTGAAAACTTTAAGGTGACAAGCGTCCATGAACAAGGATCTCGAACAGTTAGCAGAAGCCCTTGAGCATTATTACGCGAAGGGGGTTCCTTCTAGTAAGGAGAGGAAGGATTCGCGTCATCCTTCTATTGCGAAGGTAATTCAGGACGAGTTGCAGATACCTAAGACGACGTATTACCGCCGGTTGGACAAGTTAGAGGAGAGTGGATGGGAGGCTCCTTGGAACCAGGTCCGTGAGCCACCGTTCACGGTCCCTGAGCTGGTATCTGAGGACATGGACACTCAGGAGTTAGTAGAGCATGTAACGAAGCGATTTGAGAAGCGTCAAAGGGCCGCATTGGATCGTAAGTGGATCCCTTTGCATTTTAGCATTCAGGGTCCGGTGGGGGTATGTTTTTTGGGGGATCCGCATGTAGATGATAACGGGTGCAATTGGGTTAAGTTGCGGAGGGACTTAGACACGATTAACAATACTGAGGGGATGTATGCAGCCTCTTTGGGTGACGCGTCAAACAATTGGGTGGGGCGTCTTTCTAGGTTGTGGGCTTCGCAGGAGACTTCTGCAAAGCAGGCATGGCAGTTGGTGCAATGGATGTTAGAGGAGACTGATTGGTGTTTATTGATCAAGGGTAATCACGACATGTGGTTACCTAACGATGTAGATCCGATTGAGTGGTTAAAGGTCCCTGGTACATTGACGCAGGACTGGCAGGCAAGGATTGAGTTAAAGTTTCCCAAGGGACGTTCTGGCAAGGTATGGGCAGCCCATGACATGCCGGGTCATTCGCAGTGGAATCCTCTGCACGCGCAGCAAAAGAGAGCTAGATTCACACAGGAGGCTGATTTGTACATTTCCGGGCACAGGCATCATTGGGCGTTAGCGCAGAATGAAGATGACTGGTCAAATAAGATATACTGGACCGCAAGGGCGAAGGGTTACAAGACCGAGGATGATTACGCAGATCGTTTGGGCCATGGTCAGCAGCAGCATGGAGAGGCGATCACAGCCATATTCGATCCATTGTGTGAGGAGGAGACAGGATTTCTGACCTGCTTTCCTAATGTTCAGGAAGCGGCGGAATATCTGACATTCAAACGTGCTAAACGCGCCTGACGAAATTGTTCGAGAGATCCTTGCTCTTGAGGAGGCCAAACGTGCTATTTCCATACGGGAAAAAGCGCAGGATAATTTTTTAGAATTCGTCAAGCATGTTTATGACGGTTTTATACAGGGTTCTCATCACAAGCAGGTAGCAAAGCGGTTTGAGACATTGGCGGTGACCCCCGGTTCACGGTTAATTGTCAACATGCCGCCACGCCATACTAAGTCTGAATTTGCCAGTTATTTGCTGCCTGCGTGGCTAATTGGCAAAAATCCCGAATTAAAAATTATCCAGACTACTCATACGGCGGAGCTGGCGGTACGCTTTGGTCGTAAGGTTAGAAACTTAATGGAGATGCAGGAGTACAAAGAGGTATTCCCCGATGTCGATTTACGTGCCGATTCTAAAGCTGCTGGTCGCTGGGAAACTTCGCAAGGCGGTGAGTATTACGCGGCTGGTGTTGGAGGTGCGATTACAGGTCGTGGCGCTGATCTACTCATCATTGATGATCCGCATTCGGAGCAGGATGCGCTTTCTGAAACTGCCATGGAGCACGCGTACGAGTGGTATACGTCGGGGCCGCGGCAGAGACTACAGCCCGGAGGATCGATAGTTATAGTTATGACCCGGTGGTCCCTGAAGGATTTGACTGGGAAATTAATTAAGGCACAAGCGTCTGATGTAATGTCAGACCAGTGGGAGGTGGTAGAGTTCCCCGCCATACTGCCAAGCGGCAATATCCTTTGGCCACAGTTCTGGAAAAAGGATGAATTGCTCAGGGTTAAGGCTTCCTTGTCGCTGGGCAAATGGAACGCGCAGTGGCAGCAGAACCCCACTGCTGAAGAAGGTGCCATTATCAAAAAGGAATGGTGGAACAAATGGGAGAAAGAGAAAGCGCCGCCGGTCAGTTACATTATGCAAAGCTACGATACAGCGTTTTCAAAGAAGGAGACGGCGGATTATTCGGCGATTACCACATGGGGTGTTTTTAAACCGGATGAATATGGTCCCGATAGTATTATACTAATGGATGCAAAACGCGGACGTTGGGACTTTCCTGAGCTGAAGGCCAAAGCGTTGGAAGAGTACAAATACTGGGAGCCGGACATGGTGCTTATAGAGGCCAAAGCGACGGGTACACCGTTAACGGATGAGTTACGAAGTGTAGGTATCCCGGTTGTTAATTACACGCCCTCGAAAGGGAAAGATAAGCATACGCGGATGCACATGGTGGCCCCTATCTTTGAAAGCGGCAAAGTTTGGGCTCCGGAGAAACGTTTTTCTGAGGAGGTGATCGAAGAGTGTGCCGCTTTTCCTAATGGTGACCATGACGATTATTGCGATTCAATGTCCATGGCACTTATTAGATACCGTAAGGGAGGTTTCTTGCGACTTGACTCTGACGAGGAAGACGTTGAGCCTTCATATAATCCCAGACCTCGTGTTTACTATTAGGAGTATTTAATGGATAGCGTTTTCTCTTGGATTTCTGATCGCGTTCGTGAACCTTCGAGTTGGGCTGCTGTTAGTGCGGGATTTATAGGTTTTGGTGTTGTTCTAGATAATCCTGTTTTGGTAATTCTTGGCTTGGCTAGTGTGGTTGTGGCTATTACAACTAAAGAAAAGGGCAACTGGTAATGTTGCCTAGTCTTATTCCTAGTTTGATTCCGGTTCTTGGTGATGTACTTGACCGGTTTTTCCCAAACAAGGAGGAGAAGGCAAAAGCGCAGCGTGCAATTGAGTCTCGTCTAACCGATCATTTTGCCCAAATCGATCTTGCCCAGATACAAGTCAATCAGCAAGAAGCAGTTCACCGTAATCTTTTTGTAGCTGGATGGCGACCATTTATAGGGTGGTCGTGCGGTCTGGCTTTGTTTTACACCTACCTGGCACAACCTGTTATAACGTTTATTCTGGTTCAGCAAGGACAGTATATAGACCTACCCCCAGTGGACCTAGGAGCAATGATGCCAGTCCTGCTGGGGATGCTAGGTTTGGGTGGTCTGCGTAGCTGGGAAAAAGCAAAGGGGATAACTAAGTAATGGCTAACGGAAGACCCTCCCTTATAGACGACATCATGCCTGCACAGGGCACGCCTATCGTTGAAATGATGGAAGAGGAAGTTGATGTTGAGGAGATAGGCGATCCAACCGAGATTATTGAGGAAGAGGATGGCTCCGTTATCCTTAACTTTGAGCAACGTATTCAAGAACAGCTTCAAACGGAACCCGATGCAAATTTGGCGGAAGTTCTTGATGAACGAGACTTGATGCGGATAGCAGATGAACTCATAGGCTTGTACAAGGATGATCGTTCTAGTCGAGATGACTGGGAAGATGCTTATGTTAGTGGACTAAAACTGCTTGGTCTTAAGTATGAAGAGCGAGAAGAGCCTTTTAGAGGCTCGAGTGGGGTCACTCACCCTGTAATTGCGGAAGCGGTAACACAATTTCAGGCGCAGGCGTATAAAGAGCTGCTTCCTAGTTCAGGCCCGGTGCGTACTCAGGTTATAGGCGCCACCAACCCAGAGGTTGAGGCACAATCTGAGCGCGTCAAGGAGTTCATGAACTATCAAATCATCCATGTAATGGAGGAATTTGACCCAGAAACGGACCGTTTATTGTTTTATTTGCCGCTTGCCGGTAGTGCGTTTAAGAAAGTCTATTTTGATGACCTTTTGGATCGTGCGGTAGCTAGGTTTGTACCCGCCGATGACCTTGTAGTTCCGTATAACGCAACTGATTTGAACTCCGCAGCGAGAATTACGCATGTTATTCGCATGTCGGAGAATGATGTTCGCAAGTTTCAGGCCGGTGGGTTCTACCGAGAGGTGGAATTGATCCCTTATGATGAAGACGATGATCTTCGAGACAAGGAAAGAGAGCTCTCAGGGATTCAAAAAACGACCGATGACAAGGATTGCACCCTTTTGGAGGTGCATACAGACCTTGATCTGCCTGGATTTGAGCATGTTAGCCCTATTGACGATGAGCAAACAGGCATAAAACTGCCTTATATCATCACAATTGACGAGGGAAGCTCAAAAATCCTGTCAATTCGACGAAATTGGCGGGAAGACGACGAACTTTTCCGCAGAATCCCTTATTTTACGCATTACAAGTTCCTTCCTGGGCTTGGTTTCTACGGTTTTGGTCTCTTACACATGATTGGAGGCTTGGGCCGCTCCGCGACCTCTATTTTAAGGCAATTGATTGATGCAGGCACCTTGGCCAATCTTCCTGCTGGTTTTAAAGCTCGTGGTATCCGTATTCGCGATGCTGATGAGCCTCTTTCTCCTGGTGAGTTTCGTGATATTGATGTCCCCGGTGGCGTTCTTAGTCAAAGTATTCTCCCTCTTCCCTACAAAGAGCCGTCACAAACCCTAATGCAGCTTTTGGGGTTTGTGGTAGACGCCGGAAGGCGGTTTGCGGCTATTGCAGACATGCAGGTAGGTGATGGAAACCAGCAAGCGGCGGTAGGAACGACAGTTGCCCTCCTCGAGCGGGGTTCAAAAGTGATGTCTGCCGTGCATAAGCGCTTGCATTACGCTCAAAAGCTCGAATTTCAGATGTTGGCTAGAGTATTTGCGGAATCGCTGCCTCCCATGTACCCCTACAACGTGTGGGGAGGAGAAGCCTTAGTAAAACAGGCTGATTTTGATGACCGTGTTGACATTATGCCTGTGTCAGACCCCAATATTTTCTCAATGTCGCAGAGATTGGCTTTGGCCCAGACGCAATTGCAACTGGCTCAGTCTAATCCGCAAATGCACAACCTTTATGAGGCTTATCGGCGCATTTACGAGGCTATTGGCGTTCCCAACATTGAGGGTGTTTTACCGACACCAACACCTCCGCAACCCACGGATCCGGCCATAGAAAACGCTAGATCCGTTATTCAGGAGACCTTGCAAGCCTTTCCGACACAGGATCATGACGCTCACATAGCGTCTCACCTGATGTTTATGAAGACACCCACTCCTTCTTCCACCCCACCTATTTTTGGGTTACTGCAAGCGCACCTGTGTGAGCATATAGCGTTTAAAGCTAGGGGTGTGGTACAGGCTGAAATGATGCAGCAGTCCCAGCAGTTACAGCAAATGCAGGCCGCGGGACAGATTTCACCTCAAGAGGCTCAAATGCAGATGCAAGTGGATGTGGAAGCCAAGGTTGCGCAGTACATTGCGCAGTACACAGAGGAAGTCATGGCTGCCTTAATACCGCCGCCAGCAGGGCAGAATGACCCCTTGGTTCAGTTGAGGGGTAAGGAGCTCGACATCAAGGCGATGGATATGCAGCGTAAAGCTGATGAGTTTTCTTCCAAACAAGAGTTTGAGGAGCAACGCGAGGCTCAACGTCAGGATTTGACCCGCGAGAAGATGGATTCTCAGGAAGATATTGCGCTGCTTAGAGCTGATGTCAACCTTGAGAGGATTGGTGAAATGGGAAGTGCCGGTAGAGGAAACTAGAGATGCCGTTAAATAAAAAAGGCAAGGATATTATGCGCAATATGAAGGGCAAGTATGGCGCTGATAAAGGCAAGAGCGTTTTCTATGCTTCTTTGAACAAAGGTACTATTAGTGATGTAGAGGATGTTCCACGTGGAACAAAAATGCGAAGAGGTGGTCTTGTGAAAAAGCGTAAAAAGACGAAGTACAAAGATGGCGGCATGGCTTACGACGTAACCCATGGCTCTGAGGATGTCCCTATGCAGTGGGGCCGTGAGAAGCTGGATAAAGGTACCGAACAGCTTATTAAAGGTACTGAGTTCCAGGTTCGTGGGCGTTATTTCAATAACAATGACGGTAAGGGGACATTCTGATGCCAAAAGGTGTTGTTTACGATGACGAGATTTCCGCGCAGGAATATGCAGCCACAGTTCCAGGTGGAAGAGTAGAAAGTTCCCCCGATGGCTTTATCGTCGAAGTAGATGAAGTAGACGAACTAGGTTACATGGGCGGTGGAATGGTGCATGAAAAGCGTGGCCCTATTAGTTACTCCAAGGGTGGAGCTGTTAAGGGTAAGAATTTTTCAGGCAATTATTAATGGCTGACCCCGTCACTTTCGCTTACTCCGTGCAGAGATCTATACGGGAACGGATTAAGCTTACCCAAGACGCGATATTACACGGCACTCCTAAGGATATGGAGATGTACCGCCAATTGGTTGGCGAACTAACAGGGCTTGAGTTCGCTGAGCAAGAAATTAGAGAAGCCCTGCAATCGGAGGATACTGAATGAGTAGCCCGCAAATACTGGTCCCAGACCATGTTGCAAAGAGTGAAAAAGCAAAAAAGTCGATAGCTGCCGTTTATGTGGATGAGAAGGACAAGTATCTAGACCCTTCCCGGTTGTCAAAAAGTCTTAAGGAACGGTTGCCACAGCCTACTGGCTGGAGACTGCTGGTAATGCCTTACATGGGCAAAGCCACGTCAGACGGCGGCATTCACATTCCGGATTCAGTAAGAGAACGAGAGGCGTTAGCTACGGTAGTGGCTTACGTCCTAAAGCTTGGACCATTGTCTTATAAAGACGCCGCCAAATTTGGGGAGTCTTATAACCCGTGGTGCAAAGAAGGTCAGTGGATTTGCATTGGCCGATATGCCGGTTCTAGATTTAAGCTAGATGATGGCGAAGTGCGGATCATCAACGACGATGAGGTAATTGCTACCATTATCGATCCTGATGATATTAAACATGTCTAGAAAGCAGAAAGGAGCTATGGAAACCATGACATGCCTCCTGAAAAAGACATTGATGTAGGTGATGCTGAAGAATCTTCAGTAAATATTAATCTAGACGAAAGTAATTCCCAGCCTGAACAGTCAGAGGTGGAGTCCGTACAAGTTTCTTCCCAAGAGGAGGAGCTTGAGGAATTCAGTGCTGGCGTTCAAACCCGTATAGACAAACTCACTAAGCGGTTTCGCGAAGAAGAGCGCCAAAAGCAAACCGCAATCCAATATGCTGAAGGCGTTAGAAAAGAGAACGATTCTCTCAAGCAACGTCTAGATAACCTTGATAAAGGCTATCAGCAGCAGTTTAGTGACCGCGTCGAATCCCAGCTTGACACTGCCAAAAGACTTTTAAAAGAAGCTCATGAGGGCGGTGATGTAGATAAGATCGTAGAGGCTCAAGAAGCACTTTCTAATCTTACCTATGAAAAGGGAACCTTGGCTCGAGCGCAGCGAGAAGTTCCGGAAAGACAGCAGGAACCGGAACAGCCAAGTCAACCTCAAGCTCAACCACGGCAGCCTCCAGATCCTAAAGCAGAGTCTTGGGCAAGCGATAATAGCTGGTTTGGCCAAGATGAAATTATGACATACGCGGCTTTTGGGGTTCATAGACGGTTAGTAGAGGATGAGGGGTTTGATCCCTCGTCAGATGCGTATTATTCTGAACTTGACAATAGGATGCGGGAGGAGTTTCCACACAAATTCGACCGAAAACCTAAGTCAAACGGGGGAAGCCGAAAGGTTGCGTCAGCCGAGGCTTCTGCATCCCGCAATAAGAGTAGTGGACGACGATCTGTGCGGCTAACACCTTCGCAAGTTGCAATTGCTAAAAGGTTAAATGTACCACTTGAAGAATATGCAAAATACGTGAGGGATTAGCCATGAGTGAAAACGAACATACACACACAGTTAGCCAAAAAGCCACTAGGACGCCACGCGCAAGCCAAACCCGTGCAAAGCAGGCACGCAGAGAGCCTTGGAAACCACCGTCCATGTTGGACGCTCCTCCCGCACCTGAGGGTTATAAGCACAGGTGGGTGAGGGCAGAAGTGATGGGTTTTGATGACCGTAAGAACATAGCTGGCAGAATCCGTGAAGGTTACGAGCTAGTTCGAGGTGATGAGTACCCAGACTTTGAAGTGCCTACCGTTGACGACGGAAAGCATGCCGGTGTAATAGGAGTAGGAGGATTACTTCTAGCTAGGATTCCTCTCGAAATCGTTGAAGAACGCAAAAATTATTTTCGGGGTATAACCCGCGATCAAATGACTGCTGTCGATAACGACCTTGCTCGTGAGCAGCATCCGGCGATGCCGATCAGCCAGCCTGATCGGCGTTCGAGTGTTTCTTTTGGAGGTCCTCGTAAAGAAGAGGACTAACGGAGTTAATTTAAATGGCTAACATCAATGGAAGTTTTGGCCTTCGACCTCTAAACAAACTAGGGTCAGGGGCTAATTCCACGGGTGGATCTGGCTACTCATTGTATGAAATCGCAAACGGCGAGACTGATAAAATTTATCACGGCGCCCCCGTTGTTCCAGTTGCAGGTGGTCATATTGAACCTGTAGGTGCTGCTGCGGGCGGAACTGTAAGTCTTGCTGGAGTTTTTCAGGGCTGTGAGTACGTCGATTCCACGACTGGAAAAACGGTATGGAAAAATTATTGGCCCGGTTCTGGTGCCGATAGCAACCATCCTATCAAAGCGTTTATTATCGATGATCCAATGCAACTCTTTGTAATTGCAACGGACGCTTCGTGGACCAGTAAGGCTAACGCGAGAGCGGATACCTTCTTGAACGCTAACTTTTCCACGGCAACAACTGGCACAGATTCCACAGGGATTTCCTTGGGTCGTCTGGCAGTAAGCACACTTGCTACCACAGCCGCATTGCACATGCGCGTTATGGGGTGGGTGGATGATCCGGAGAACGCGGATTTTTCCGCAGCCGGTATCGGTGTCATCGTTAGGTTGAACAACCACTTTAATGCGCCCAACGGGTCCATTGCTGCTGGTACGCCTTCAACCACTGGCGTATAGGAGACTTAAATCATGGCTATTAGTCGAGCACAACTAGCTAAAGAGCTAGAGCCTGGTTTGAATGCTCTGTTTGGAATGGAGTACGCCAGGTATGACAATGAATCCGCTGAAATCTATGACACTGAATCTTCAGAGCGAGCCTTTGAAGAGGAAGTCATGCTTTCCGGTTTCGGAGCGGCCCCTGTAAAAGGCGAAGGAAGTGCTGTTTCCTTCGACGATGCGCAGGAAGCCTACACTGCAAGATATACGCATGAGACTATCGCTCTTGCCTTCTCGATCACTGAGGAAGCAATTGAAGATAATCTGTATGACCGTCTTGCTTCACGCTACACGAAAGCTTTGGCACGCAGCATGGCCAACACCAAACAGGTGAAAGGCGCTGCTACGTTGAACAACGCTTTTGATAGTTCTTTTACTGGCGGTGACGGTAAAGAGCTCTGTGCGACGGATCATCCGCTGGTTAGTGGTAACACTCTCCGGAATGAGCCTAGCACTGCTGCTGACTTGAACGAAACGAGCCTTGAAAATGCTCTTATTGACATTGCAGCTTTTGTCGATGAGCGCGGCCTTAAGGTTTCGGTGCGTGGTACTAAACTGGTCGTTCCTGCTGCATTGCAGTTTGTGTCTGATCGGTTGCTTGAGTCCTCGCTTCGTCCGGGGTCTGCGGATAATGATGTTAACGCTGTGAAGAACATGGGTATGCTCCCGCAGGGTTACACCGTTAACCACTACCTCACCGACACTGACGCTTGGTTCATCAAAACTGATGCACCTCGCGGATTTATTCACTTCGAGCGTATGCCGATGTCCACTAAGATGGAAGGTGACTTTGACACCGGTAACGTGCGGTACAAGGCCCGTGAGCGTTATAGCTACGGTTACTCTGACCCACGTTGCGTATTCGGTTCTCCTGGTGCGTAAGTAGTGTTATAGAGAAGGGGGGTTCGCCCCCCTTCTTTTTAACTGGGAAACATAGTTCTAGCGACTGTCCCAGCAGACGCTTACAAGACGCTAGAACAAATCCTTTGTAAGGAGGTCAGCCAAAATGGCTAATACCACTTTTAATGGTCCGGTTCGCTCTGAAAACGGATTTGAAGTAATCAACATCAACGCCACTACCGGCGCCGTCACCAATACTTTTGATATTGCTTCTACCGGAATTGTAACCGACAAGTATGTGAAACATGTTGGTTTTGCTACTGGTGTGACAGTTAACACTACGGCTGGCGATTCTCCCGCAATTGGCGAGTTCACTCAGCCTGCCAACACTATCATCACCGATATTAAGATTTTTTGCGCCACGGCTCCGGTTATTGGAACGGGTGATATCGGCTATGAAGTTGGAAC
>TARA_R110002012_G_scaffold25166_3_pt1 | contig 10268 bp, 6 predicted proteins | sample TARA_R110002012 | Tara Oceans TARA_R110002012 (sample SAMEA4396515) | marine metagenome | biome: Westerlies Biome; feature: [DCM] deep chlorophyll maximum layer (ENVO:01000326); material: water (ENVO:00002006), including particulate matter (ENVO:01000060) such as... | depth 40 m
CGCTGGCAATCGGCCTCATCAGGTTCGGGGACTTCCAGTTCCTGTTCGAGCAAAGCGGCAATGGCCGCGTCCTCCTGTGCTTCGGTCGGATCCTCAGAGGGCATCAGACCAAGCACGTTAGCCCGCTGACGCAGCAGTTCCCTGACCACCAGAGCACGGGCCGCTTGGAGCTGGGCCTCTCCCGCCGTGTCGGCGGGGTGATACTGCATTTCCAACGCAATCGTTGCTTCATCGATACTGACGTTGCCGACGCGTACCAGGGGCGCCGCAGCGCCGCCGGGTAGTTGTTCGATATCGATCATCTGCATGTTATTTCTCCTCTCGATAAAACTGAGTGAGCGAAAGCTGAGCACAAGCCAGTTTTTAGCCCCGGCGACGGACAAGCTGATACCGCCGGGTAACATACCCAAACGGGGCGCTCCACACATGCACCAGCCGGGTGAATGGGAACAGCAGAATAATGGTCAAACCCAGGAAGATATGAACTTTGTAGATCCACGAGACTTCTTGCATGTAGTCCGCCGCACCACCGCTGAAGAAGACAATGGACTGCGCCCAGCTGGAAAGTGTCAGCATCATCTCGCCGTCCATATGCCCCAGCGAAAAGAAGATAGTGACCAACCCCAGGCTTGCCTGAACCACCAGAATGGCAAGTATCAAGGTGTCCATCAGGCTAGAGGATTGGCGCACGCGCGGCATGAACAGGCGGCGGTATAACAGCATGCCCCCGCCCACCAGACACATGACGCCGGCAATACCGCCCACCACAATAGCCACTAGCTGCTTGGTACCGGCATGCAGGAATGGCGCGTAGACCCAGTGTGGTGTCAGCATGCCCACCAGGTGGCCGAAGAAGATCACGATAATACCGATATGGAAAAGATTGCTGGCCAGGCGCATGTTTTTCGATGACAGCATCTGGCTGGAACCGGTCTTCCAGGTGTACTGACCATGATCAAAACGAAGCAGGCTTCCGAGTAGAAACACTGTGCCCGCCAGATAAGGGTAGTAACCATAGATAAGATGGGTGAAGTAGTGCGCAATCGCGTCGTACATAGCGGTTCTCCTATTAACGATTGGCAGAAGAGGTTGGAGAGGCGGGCGTCATGATGCGCACGGCGTCGCTCTTGACGGTATTCTTGCGCTCAGCAAGACGACGACCTTCGGCAGACTGCAAAGCGCAATCTTCATCTGACGTCGCCGAGAAGCGCACCGCTTCTTCTTCCCAAACCGCATCCAGTGCTTCAGGCGTGTTGTCGGGTTTTTCCTGTTTGACCTGTGGCCGATGCTCTTCGACATCTCCTTCGGCCCCGATCAACGCCAAGAGTGACAGCGGCACCAGGGCGTGATCCGCCCCTCGCTCCTCAAGACGCGCGGTGAGCAGCGCCAGGATGTGGCGTATTTCGCCCAGCCAGCGGCCGATCTCGGCGTCGTCACATAACGAAAGGTACTCAAGAAATACCGGCAGGTGGTCCGGCAGCTCGCGGGCATCCAGTTCGAAACCGGCCGCGCTGTATTCGGCCATCAGATCGACCATCGCCTGACCACGATCGCGGGATTCGCCGTGAACGTGCTCGAACAGCAGTAAAGAGGTAGCGCGTCCTTTATCGAACATCGCCACGTACTCGGCCTGCAGCTCCATCAAATCAGCGTCTTGCAGTTGCTGACACCACTGCATCAATGACGATTTGAGAGCCGCCCCCAGGCGGCGCTCGGCGTTGAGGATTTCGATTAGCTCGCCGCAGGCATCCTGCAATTCCCGAGTCGGGTAATCGAGCAGGCGGGCCAGCACACGCAGGCTACGCATGCCCTGGACTGACTCGTACGATGGGTCTACCAGACCAGCTGTGTCAGGCGATTGGATAGCAGCGTCAGTCATGACGAGTCTCCTCAAGTTGGGGCTGCGGCTCGAAGACTTCTACAGGCTTGACCAGCACGCTGGTCTGCTTGCGGCCGTTAAACAGGTTGGGCTGGCTTTCACCGTGGCAGCCATCGCCAAAGGTAAAGCCGCATCCGCCCCGTTCGGGGAAGGCTTCGGTAGCCATTTCGCGATGGCTGGTGGGGATCACGAAACGATCCTCGTAGTTGGCAATGGCCAGGTAGCGGTACATTTCTTCCACCTGCGCCTCGCTGAGCCCCACCGCGTCAAGCACCTTGGTATCCGGGGCGCCTTCCACGTGCTTGCCCCGCATATAAAGGCGCATCGCCATCAAACGCTTGAGCGCCAGCACCACAGGCTTTTCTTCGCCAGCGGTCAGCAGGTTGGCCAGGTACTTCACCGGGATACGCAGCGATTCGATCTTGGGCAGGATACCGTCGAACTCGACATGCCCTGCCTCGGCGGCGGATTGAATCGGCGACAGCGGCGGCACGTACCACACCATCGGCAGCGTGCGGTATTCCGGGTGCAGTGGCAGCGCCAGCCCCCAGTCGATCGCCATCTTGTAGACCGGTGAGGCCTGAGCGGCCTTGATCACGTTTTCCTGAATACCATCGCGCTTGGCCTGGGCAATTACTTCAGGGTCATGCGGATCCAGGAAGATCTCGCGCTGGCGATGATAGAGGTCGCGCTCATCGGGTGAGCTGGCCACTTCTTCAATGCGGTCGGCGTCGTAGAGCAATACGCCGAGGTAGCGAATACGGCCTACACAGGTCTCTGAACAAATGGTCGGCTGGCCGGACTCGATGCGCGGGTAGCAGAAGATGCACTTCTCGGACTTACCGCTTTTCCAGTTGTAGTAGATTTTCTTGTACGGACAGCCAGAGATACACATCCGCCAGCCGCGGCACTTGTCCTGGTCGATCAGGACGATACCGTCCTCTTCGCGCTTGTAGATCGCACCACTGGGGCAGGACGCCACACAGGTGGGATTCAAGCAGTGCTCACACAGGCGCGGCAGGTACATCATGAAGGTATTTTCGAACTGGCCGTAGATATCCGCCTGGACCTTGTCGAAGTTGGCATCCTTGCGCCGCTTGGCAAACTCGGTGCCCAGGATCTCTTCCCAGTTCGGGCCCCATTCGATCTTTTGCATGCGCTTGCCGGAAATCAGCGAGCGCGGGCGCGCCACCGGCTGATGCTGGCCAATTTTGGCGGTATGCAGATGTTGGTAGTCGAACGTGAACGGTTCGTAGTAGTCGTCCATCTCGGGCAGGTCGGGGTTGGCGAAGATGTTCGCCAATACCCGCCACTTGCCGCCGATGCGCGGCTCGATCCGTCCGTCGGTGCGGCGCATCCAACCGCCCTTCCACTTGGTCTGGTTTTCCCACTCTTTGGGATAGCCGATACCGGGTTTGGTCTCGACATTATTGAACCAGGCGTATTCCATCCCCTCGCGGCTGGTCCAGACATTTTTGCAGGTCACCGAACAGGTATGACAGCCGATACACTTGTCGAGGTTGAGGACCATGCCTACCTGGGAGCGAATTTTCATTTCACGGCCTCCTGAGCACTGTTATTCCTAGTACTGTTATTCAGAGCCACGTTCTCCTGGACACTGTCATTGCCTTCATCATCCAGCCAGTCAACGTGTTTCATCTTGCGTACCAACACGAATTCATCGCGGTTTGAGCCGACAGTGCCGTAGTAGTTAAAGCTGTAAGAGAGCTGAGCGTAGCCACCGATCATATGAGTGGGCTTGGGACAGACACGGGTAACCGAGTTGTGGATACCGCCTCGGGTACCGGTGATTTCGGAACCTGGAACGTTCACTTGACGCTCCTGCGCGTGGTACATCATCACCATGCCGTCCTTGACCCGCTGACTGACCACGGCCCGTGCCGCAATCGAGCCGTTGGCGTTGTAGACCTCGATCCAGTCGTTGTCCTCGATATCGATTTCCGCTGCATCCGCCTCGGAAAGCCATACCACCGGGCCGCCGCGGTTGAGCGTCAACATCAGCAGATTGTCTGAATAGGTGGAGTGAATACCCCACTTCTGGTGCGGCGTGAGGAAGTTCAACGCCTTGCTCTTGAAGCCATTATCAGCAGGGAGTTGGAAGCCCTTAGCTGCCTTGGTATCGATGGGCGGACGATAGACCAGCAGGCTTTCGCCGAACGCGCGCATCCAGGCGTGATCCTGATAGAACTGCTGACGGCCACTCACGGTGCGCCAGGGAATCAGCTCGTGAACGTTGGTGTAACCGGCGTTATATGAGACGTGCTCATCTTCAAGACCAGACCAGGTCGGGCTGGAGATAATCTTGCGCGGCTGGGCCACGATATCGCGGAAGCGGATTTTCTCTTCATGCTTGGGTCTTGCCAGGTGGGTGTGATCGCGCCCGGTAATCTTGGACAGCGCATCCCACGCTTTTACCGCCACTTGACCGTTGGTTTCCGGCGCCAGGGTCAGAATCATTTCGGCGGCATCGATAGCGCTATCGATCAACGGGCGACCTTTGTGCGGGCCATCCAGTTTGCGATGGTTGAGTTTACCCAGCAGTTCGACTTCTGCATCGGTATTCCAGGCGATCCCCTTGCCGCCGTTGCCAATGCTTTCAAGCAAAGGCCCAACAGAGGTGAAGCGCTCATACGTTTCCGGGTAGTTACGCTTGACCTCGATCAGCGATGGCATGGTCTTGCCCGGAATTGCCTCGCATTCGCCGTTTTTCCAATCCATCACCGCCGGCTGAGCCAACTCTCCTGGCGAGTCATGCTGCATCGGCAGCGTGACCAGGTCAGTCTCCTCGCCCAGGTGTCCTACGCACACCTTGGAAAAGGCCTTGGCAATGCCCTTGTAAATATCCCAATCGCTACGTGATTCCCACGCCGGGTCGGTCGCTGCGGTCAACGGGTGGATAAAGGGGTGCATGTCAGAGGTATTGAGATCGTTCTTCTCGTACCAGGTCGCTGTCGGCAGCACGATATCCGAGTAGAGACAGGTGGTGGACATACGGAAATCCAGCGTCACCAGCAGGTCGAGCTTGCCTTCCGGTGCCTCCTCACGCCATACCACTTCTTCAGGCTTCTGACCTCCGAAATCGCCAAGGTCCTTGCCCTGAATACCGTGACGGGTGCCCAGCAGGTACTTGAGCATGTACTCATGGCCCTTACCGGAGCTGCCCAACAGGTTGGAGCGCCAGATGAACATGTTGCGTGGGAAGTTTTCAGGCGCATCCGGGTCTTCTGCAGCAAAGCGCAGTTCGCCACTTTTAAGCTGCTGGACGGCATAGTCGGCGGTAGACATGCCCGCCGCTTCGGCTTTTTTCGCCAGGCGCAGCGGGTTAGTGTCCAGCTGCGGTGCCGACGGCAGCCAGCCCATACGCTCGGCGCGCACGTTAAAATCGATCAGGCTGCCTGGGTAGTCTTCAACCTTGGCCAGCGGCGAGAGGATTTCCTTGATTTCCAGCTTTTCGTAGCGCCACTGGGAAGAGTGGCTATAAAAGAAGGAGGTGGAATTCATGTGGCGCGGCGGGCGCTGCCAGTCAAGGCCAAAGGCCAGCGGGGTCCAGCCCGTTTGTGGACGCAACTTCTCCTGGCCCACATAGTGCGCCCAGCCACCGCCGCTCTGACCGATACAGCCACACATGACCAACATGTTGATCAGGCCACGGTAGTTCATGTCCATGTGGTACCAGTGGTTCATACCGGCACCCACGATGATCATGCTGCGTCCGTTGGTCTTGTTGGCGTTGTCGGCAAATTCACGGGCAATACGGGTGCATTGTTCAGCCGGAACGCCGGTGATTTTCTCCTGCCACGCCGGGGTATAAGGACGAATCTGGTCATACGAGGTGGCGCCGTCGTCTTCACCGTCTCCGGCAAAACCACGGTCGATGCCGTAGTTGGCACACATCAGGTCAAAAACGGTAACGGCCAGCATCTCGCTGCCATCGGCTCTCTTTAGCCGCTTGGCGGGCAAGTTGTGGAACAGCAGGTCATCGGCGGCGCCAGCACCGGCCCCTTTTACGTGTTTGAAGTGTTCATGTTCAATGCCACCGAAGTAGGGAAACGCTACCCGCGCAACGCTGTCGTGATGCTCGGCCAGGCTCAGTAGCGGTTTGATTTCGGTGCCTTCAGCGTCCAGCGATTCCAGGTTCCATTTGCCCACTTCATCGCCGGTTTCGCCCCAGCGGAACCCGATGGAGCCACGCGGTACCACTAGCTGGTCACGGGTTTCATCCCAGGCAACGGTTTTCCACTCTGGGTTATTTTCCTGACCCAGCGCGGCATCGAAATCGCTGGCGCGCAGCTGGCGGCCAGGGGCGAAACTGCCGTCCTCGCGTACTTCAAGCTCTACCAGAAACGGCATATCGGTATAGCGACGCACGTAATCGGTGAAATAGGCGCTGGGATTCTCAAGGTGAAATTCCTTGAGAATGATGTGCCCCATGGCCATGGCCAGGGCGGCATCGGTGCCCTGCTTGGCAGACAGCCATTCGTCGGTGAGTTTGGAAACCTCGGCGTAGTCCGGGGTAATCGAGACGGTCTTGGTGCCTTTGTAGCGCACTTCAGTAAAGAAGTGAGCATCCGGGGTACGCGTCTGGGGAACGTTAGAACCCCAGGCGATGATGTAGCCGGCGTTATACCAGTCAGCGGATTCCGGAACGTCGGTTTGCTCGCCCCAGGTCATCGGTGACGCCGGTGGCAAATCGCAATACCAGTCGTAGAAGCTCATGCAGACGCCGCCAATCAGCGACAGGTAGCGGCTGCCCGCCGCATAGCTGACCATCGACATGGCGGGAATCGGCGAGAAGCCAATGATACGGTCGGGACCGTACTGCTTGGCCGTGTAAACGTTCGAGGCCGCGACCAGCTCGTTGAGCTCATCCCAGTCACCGCGCACGAAACCACCCATGCCGCGAGCACGCTTGTACTGCTTGGTCTTGGCCGGGTCTTCAACGATAGATGCCCAGGCCTCTACCGGGTCCGGATTGGTCTTGAGCGCTTCGCGCCAGAGCGCCAGCAGCGGCTTACGGACCAATGGGTACTTGAGGCGATTGGCGCTGTACAGATACCAGGAGTAGCTGGCACCGCGTGGGCAGCCACGCGGTTCATGGTTGGGCAGGTCGGGACGGGTACGCGGGTAGTCGGTCTGCTGGGTCTCCCAGGTAACCAAACCGTTTTTAACGTAGATTTTCCAGCTGCAAGAGCCGGTGCAGTTCACACCGTGGGTGCTGCGTACCACCTTGTCATGCTGCCAGCGGGCACGATAGCTATTTTCCCACTCGCGGGATTCGCTGCGTAATTCACCGTGCTCGTTGGCAAAAGGTTCGCGGGACTTGCGGAAGAAATTCAGCCGATCTATGAAGTGACTCATGGTCGATCTCCAGGCTCCTCGGAAATTTGCATACCCGCCAGGCGGGTTCCATGGAGTAGATTCTGCGCGATCGACAAGAGAATTACTGCGTGATTACCTCCATATACACCCTCTCTACCCCCAAGGTGATAGAGCAGCCCACAGAAGGGAATAGACGCTTGAAATGCATGACTTCATACCGTGCGCGAATAGCGATTTTCGGCTGGTTTCAGATAGGCATCGAAGGCCATGGCCAGATTGCGGACCATCAGCCGCCCCGGCGGCAGCACTTCGATTTCATGGTCGCGTAATGCAATCAGACCGTCGTCCGCCATCTCTTCCACGCTCGCCAAGGCACTCGCGAAGTAGCTTCGAAAATCAATATTGTGACGAGCCTCGATAGCGGCGAACTCAAGACGACCGTGGCACATCAAGGTGTTGATGACATCACGGCGCAGCCGATCGTCGTCACTAAGGCGATAGCCCCTAAAGACCGGCAAGCGACCTTCATCCAGACGATGCTGGTACTGGGCCGTCTCCTTGACGTTCTGACTATAGGTATCGCCGACCTTACCGATAGAGGTGACCCCCAGCCCAATCATGTCGCAATCGGCGTGGGTGGAATAGCCCTGGAAATTGCGCTGCAGAGTGCCATTTTCACGTGCCAGGCTCAGCTCGTCATTCGGTAGCGCGAAGTGGTCCATCCCGATGTACACATACCCGGCGGCCGTCAGGCGTTTGATGGTCAGCTCCAGCAACTCCAGCTTGCGCTCGGGCGGCGGCATGTCCTCGGGGCGAATCAGCCGCTGCGCTTTAAACAGCTCAGGCAAATGAGCGTAACTGTAGGCCGCGATGCGATCCGGCTGCAGGGCAATGATTTTTGCAAGCGTGGTATCAAAACTCGCCACGGTTTGCAGTGGCAAGCCATAGATCAAGTCAACACTGACCGAATCAAATCCCGCTGCACGGGCCGCCTTGACCAGCGATACCACCTGCTCTTCGCTCTGGACCCGGTTGACCGCCTCCTGCACATCGTGATCGAAATCCTGAACCCCGAAGCTCAAACGATTGAAGCCCAGCGCATATAGCTCATAGACCTGTTCAGGGGTGACGGTACGTGGGTCGACCTCCAGCGAGAATTCGCGCTCGGGAGGCGCGGCGAAATGAAAGGCTGCATCGAGCGCCTCCATCAGGTCACCTAGCTGCGCGTTGCTTAGATAGGTCGGAGTGCCGCCGCCCAGATGTAACTGGGTCATTTTCCGGGAACTATCAAATAGCGCCCCCTGAACACCAATCTCCTGCTTTAACCATTCGAGGTATTCAGCCGCTCGCTCGGTATTGTGGGTAATGATCTTGTTGCAGGCGCAGTAATAACACAGGCTTTTGCAGAACGGGATATGCACATACACGGACAACGGCTTCGGCTCTTCGGCCCGGTTGCTGCGCTCGGCAGCGCTACGATAATCATCTTCGGCGAAGGCTGCATGAAACTGCGGCGCGGTGGGATAAGAGGTGTAACGCGGCCCTGGGCGGTCATATTTTTCCACCAGGGGACGATTGAAGAGCAGGTCATCTTGCATGATCGGAAAAGTCTCTAGCAGTGGGTGAAGCAAGCGTAGATTAATATTCGTACAGTATACATTTTATAAACCGTCTGCCCCCAGCATACCGGCTCTGTAGCGCTCCTCGCTTTTTGAAAGCCCCTCCCTTATGACCTGTGTCAAAAGCTGACCAGAAAAGGTGACTAAAATGCTCGGACTTTTATCGCTTGGAGTCTCGCTATGGAGCTCGTATGCCCCGCTGGTAACCTGCCCGCCCTGAAACGTGCCGTTGACGAGGGAGCTGACGCGGTTTATTTCGGTTTCCAGAATTCTACCAATGCGCGCCAATTCGCCGGGCTAAACTTTACCGATAAACGTGCCCGTGAAGGTATCGATTATGCCCACCAACGCGGCAAGCGTGTTTTTTGCGCGATCAATACCTACCCCCAGCCCGATGGCTGGCAACAGTGGACCCGGGCCGTCGATCAAGCCGCTGAGTTAGGGGTGGACGCGCTGATTCTCGCCGATATGGGGCTGCTGGATTACGCGACCCAACACCACCCAGCACTCTCGCGACACCTGTCGGTGCAGGGGTCAGCAACCAGCCATGAAGCGTTGCGTTTCTACCACGAGCACTTTGGCATCAAGCGCGCCGTGCTGCCAAGGGTATTGTCGATCACTCAGGTACGCGACCTGGCCAGGCAAACCCCCGTGGAATTGGAAGTGTTCGCCTTTGGCAGCCTGTGCATCATGGCCGAAGGCCGCTGCTATCTTTCTTCTTATCTCACCGGCGATTCTCCCAATAATCGCGGCGTTTGCTCACCGGCTGCCCATGTCCGCTGGGAAGAAACCCCTCAAGGCTTGGAGTCGCGGCTTAACAATGTGCTGATTGATCGCTACGCCGAAGGCGAGCACGCAGGCTACCCCACCCTATGCAAGGGCCGCTTTGAGGTCGCCGGTGAGACGTACCACGCCATCGAAGAACCCACCAGTCTCAATACCCTGGAACTGTTACCGGAACTCCGTGAACTGGGTATCAGCGCGGTCAAGATTGAAGGTCGTCAGCGCAGCCCTGCCTATGTCTCGAAAGTGGCCGGCATCTGGCGTCAGGCGCTCAACCGCCTGGAAGCCGAGCCTGAGCGCTTTCACCCAGAAGCCACCTGGATGAACGGCCTTGCCGAGCTTTCCGAAGGAGCGATTACCACCCTGGGCGCCTACGAGCGGCGCTGGAAATAGGAGCTAAAGATGACCCGCACAACCACGCCACCGATCTCAGCCCCCAACCCTTTGCAACTCTCCCTCGGGCCGGTACTTTTTTACTGGACCCGGGAACGCTACCAAGCGTTCTATCGCGACGCGGCCGACTGGCCGGTAGACATTGTTACTCTGGGCGAAACGGTCTGCTCCAGGCGACGCGACATGAAGCTGGACGACTGGCTGGGCATTGGACGCGAGCTTACCCAGGCTGGCAAGCAGGTCGTTCTCGCCAG
>TARA_R110002012_G_scaffold124688_2_pt1 | contig 10266 bp, 12 predicted proteins | sample TARA_R110002012 | Tara Oceans TARA_R110002012 (sample SAMEA4396515) | marine metagenome | biome: Westerlies Biome; feature: [DCM] deep chlorophyll maximum layer (ENVO:01000326); material: water (ENVO:00002006), including particulate matter (ENVO:01000060) such as... | depth 40 m
CGCAAATACTGCTGTTGGTTATCAAGCTATGGTTTCTGCTACTACTGGTGGTAACAATACTGTTGTTGGTTATCAAGCTGCACAAGCAAATACTACAGGTTATTCTAATGTGGCAGTTGGTGTGTCCGCAGCTTATGCCACAACAACTGCTATTGAAAATGTAGTAATTGGAGATGACACTGGTAAACATATTACTACTGGTTCGTATAATGTTATCATTGGTAGAACCTCTTGTTCTTATAACACTAATTTAACTACAGGAGATAAAAATGTCGTTATTGGTTCATACAATTACACAACATCAGCTGACACAGACCAAGCAATTATTCTTGGACACGGAGTAGGAGGAGCACAGAATTATACTACTTTAGGTCATAGCACTTCTGATATTAGAGCTGAACACGGAGTAGCAACTTGGGCAACAGTATCAGATGAGCGTGTTAAGAAAGATATTACAGACTCTACAGCTGGACTTAGTTTTGTTAATGCTCTTAAACCAAGAACATTTAAGTACAAAAATTTAGGTGAGTTGCCAAATACTTTTAACTCATACAAAGAAGGCTCAACAGAAGTCTTTAAAAACTCTAATACTAATCACGGATTTATAGCACAAGAAGTTAAGGCTGCTATTAATGCTGACTCTAGTATTAAAGATGGATTCAAGATGTGGGATGACAGAGAAGATGGCTCACAAGAAGTAGCAGAAGCAGCACTAATCCCAGTATTAGTAAAAGCAATACAAGAACTATCAGCAAAGAACGAGGCTTTGGTGGCTAGAGTAACTACCCTCGAAGGATAACATAGGAGATACTAATGTCTAAAAAACAAAAAGAACAGACAATTAATATTAATGACAAAGAATATAAACAATCAGATCTTAACGAAACACAAATAACTATGATTAATCATGTTCAAGATTTAGATAGAAAATTGCAAAGTGCAAAGTTTAATCTTGAACAACTACAATTTGGTAGAGATTCATTCATGAACGCTTTAACTACATCTTTACAAGGAGAACAGCATGGGGAATAGAAGAAACGGTAAAAGACCTTCGCCAAAACCACGTCCACGCAGAAAAGGGTATTAATGAAAACAATAAATACAGAAGATAAGTGGAAACTTACTAAAACAATATCTTTACCTTCTTTATTGTCTACACTTGCTTTAATAGGAGTAACGATAATGTATGTGACAGATATTGAAGCAGATGTTGCAGTGTTGAAATCACAACAAACTACAACTGAAAAAAACTTTGACCAAATAGATACTAAATTAGAAAAAATACTGGATAAATTACTTACTATGAACTAATGATAGCCTTTATATCAAATATAGCACCTATACTTTTAGGATTCTTAGGTAAGCTGATAGCCTTAAAAAGCCAAGCAGCCTCAGAAAATCAAAAGTTGATGATAGAGTCAATGCAAGCGCGTAATGACTCAATTAATCAAGCTAGAGCCTGGGCAGATAAAGAAAGTCCTATGGCTGCATGGAATCGTAGGATAATTATATTAGTTATACTTGGATTAATTATATTTACACAGGTAGCACCTGTATGGTTTAATATACCAACAGCAATACCGATTGTACATAAAGGTTTTAGTATATTAGGAATTAACTTAACACAAGATGTTATAGAGTATCAAGTAGTAAATGGGTTAATAAAGTATGACGAGATATTTGCTTGGGCAAGTATGATTATAGAGTTTTATTTTGGAGCACAATTAGCAAAGGGGAAGTAATATGGAAACAGTAACAGCATATGTAATACAGTTTTGGCAATACAGTTTAGTAATTGTATTAATACTTATTGGAGCTATATGGAAACTTTTAGATAGACATGTTGAACCTAATCTAAAGTTTAAAGCTATTAGTATGCCGCACATGAAACCTATTCCTATACCTACTAAAGGCAAAGGTTTTTGGGGAGGAATTAAAATTTGGTTATTTGTATCTCGTAAATGGGAGATAGTAAGTGATTATCATTATGTAGTTGATGGTAAAGAATTAGTAATACCTAAAGGATTTATATTTGATGGAGCATCTGTTCCTAAATTTTTACACACCTGGCTATCTCCAATGGGCGTACTATTAGTTGGAGGGTTGATACATGACTATGGTTATAAATATCAAACTTTGTTGTGTAAAGGTAAAAAGAAACACATTGGTATAAAAACTCAAAAAGAATTAGATATTATATTTAGAGACGTAAACATAATACAAAATGGCTTCAGGTTAATTAACTACTTAGCTTATTATGGATTAAAACTAGGTGGATTTGCAGCTTGGAATAAACATCGTAAAGTAAACGCTAAATGGAATAAATAATATGGCAGCAAGCAAAGAACATTTAAAAAATTTAAATAAAAATTATAAGCTTAAAAAAACTGATAAAGTGACAATAGAAGGTAAGCCTATATATGTAAATACTTTAACAGGAGAAGAGCATTCTGAGTTATCAATGACTTTAGAATATCCTGCAAATAGTGGTAAATGGATTAATGTTCCTAGTTTGTTAAACGGTAAAGTATATACTGACAAAGGCGTAATGGCTTTACTTAAATCAGGTAGATTAACTCCTACAAGTACACATATGAGCGAACAAGAAGCTAGTCAAGAAGCAGCTTATCGTAGTACTACATTACAATCTAATACTGGTGAAACGTTAAAACCTGCTAATGAAATAGCTGATTTTGATCCAGCTAAACAAGCTTTTATAGATGAGAATATGAATGCATTTGCAAATACTTTTCCAACTAGAGAAGAAAATCCTAATGGGTTATTTAGGGTAGAACCAACAAATCTTGATGCACAGCTTAATCAACAAATTCTTAATACAGATACAGCTTCTATGCAAGAAACTGTTGCTAATAATAACAATCTTAAACAATTAGCAGCAATTATGGATAGAGTTAATGTTGAAAAAGAAGATGATTATTATGTAGATGGTAGTTATAGTGGTCGAAATTATAGTTTTTTTAAACCAAAAGCAATTCAATATTTAAACGGCAATAAAGCTCCTTATGAACAAGGTCCTTCAGCAGCAGACCAAGCTATGTTTGATGCAGCTTCAAAAGCACGCGGTTTTTCAAATGAAGGACCTTCTACTAGACAAAGCAAACCTAAACCTATTACTGGCACTGCTCCTGCTATGGACGATACTGTAGATGTTGAAAAAGGTATAAAAACTAATTACACAATGGCAGATGGTCCTGATAGAAGACAAAGTAACAAGCCTATGTTTAATTTTGAATATAAGCCTCATATGAATCCTGAACAAAAGATGAAAGATAACAGAAATTTAAAAAAATTAACTCCTGAATATGGAAAAATGCCAGGATTTAAATTTGTTTCTGCAGGAACTAAAGACCCTGAAGCAGGATATTGGAGTGCAGATGAAAACTCACAGTTTTGGAAGACTGATGCAGGATATGAAAAAGCACAACAAACATGGGGTAATAGTGGGACTTTACCTAATTATGTAAAAAGACCCGTTAAAAAAGAATTAGATGTTAACGCAATTAAAAAGTTTTTTAGTTCAAGTAAATAATGGATATTAAATTTCATAGATGCACAGTTTTACAAAATGGTAATGCTTATTTATATTACCGACACGATAAACGTATTAATGGTTATTTAGCATTAACAATAGCAATTGGAGACGAGTTTAAAGATAAAAAAAGTTTTGCAAAATTATTAAAATATTTTTTTAATGAAATTATTATAAATGATGACCTTTATGTAAGCTTTGCAGATAATGATAAAGGTTATTTTAAATATATTGATAAAACGCCTATAGAATTTGAAAACCATACTATCTATAAAGTTAAACCATATAATAATGGACAATTTAAGGAAGAAGCATAATGGCAGAAAAACAACATGATTTAGATTTAGATTTAAGCAAACCTAAAGAATTAACAGATTGGAAGAATCCACCTGATTTGCTAGAACTTAAAGCTGATTACGAAGAAGCACAATCTGCTCATACGTCACATGTAATGGATGTAGATGGTTGGTTAGATGCACTAAATGGTGAACAAACTATTAATAATAAAAAGGGACGATCAAAAATTGTACCTAAACTTATTCGTAAACAAGCTGAATGGCGTTATGCTGCATTAAGTGAACCTTTTTTATCTACAGATGATTTGTTTAACACTGCTCCAATGACATTTGAAGATAAAGAATCTGCTATACAAAATGGTTTATTATTAAATTATCAAATTAATTGTAAAATAGATAAAACCGCTTTTATTGATGAATATATACGTACTGCTGTAGATGAAGGTACTGCTATTGTTAAAGTTGGTTGGGAATATGAAGATGAAATAATTGAAGTTGAAGTACCTGTATTTGAATTTCAAGAATCTCCTGAGTCAGCACAAATGCACGAACAATTACATCAAATGATGGAAGCTGATTCTGAACGTTTTCAAGCAGATACTTCACCAGAAATTCAAGAAGCACATACAATGACTATGGAAACAGGCGTGCCAATGATGCCTATACAAACAGGCACACGGATGGAAGAACAAACTAAAGTTATAAAAAATCAACCTGAATTAGAAGTATGTGATTACAACAATATTATTATTGATCCTACTTGTTTAGGTGAATTAGATAAAGCTAATTTTGTTATTTACAGTTTTGAAACTTCTTTAGCTGAACTTAAAAAAGATGGTAGATATTCAAATTTAAAACATATAAATATAGAAAATGCTTCTCCATTAGCAGAACCAGACCATCATTACGATGATGATACTAATTTTAAATTTAAAGATGATCCACGTAAAAAAATAATAGTATATGAATATTGGGGCTACTGGGATATTGATGATACTGGAGAAGTAGAACCTTTTATAGCTACTTGGGCAGGTGATGTATTAATTAGAATGGATAGAAATCCATTTCCTGATAAAAAATTACCTTTTGTAGCTGTTCAATATTTACCAGTGCGTAAACACATATATGGTGAGCCTGATGGTGCATTGTTAGAAGATAATCAAAAGATTATTGGTGCTGTAACACGAGGTATGATTGATATTATTGGTAGGTCAGCTAATGGTCAAATGGGTATTCGTAAAGATGCATTAGATGTTACTAATGCTCGTAAGTTTGAACAAGGTGCAGATTATAAGTTTAATTCTAATGTAGACCCTAGACAAGCGTTTCACATGGATACGTATCCTGAAATACCTAATAGCGCATTAAACATGCTTAATCTTCAAAACAACGAAGCTGAATCATTAACAGGTGTTAAAGCATTTAATAGTGGTATTAGTGGAGCAGCATTAGGTAATACTGCTACAGGTATTAGAAGTGCATTAGATGCAGCATCTAAACGTGAATTAGGAATACTTAGAAGATTAGCTGATGGTATTAATCAAATAGGACGTAAGATTATATCAATGAATTCTGAATTTTTATCTGACCAGGAAATAATAAGAGTAACTAATGAAGAGTTTGTTGCTATTAATCGTGAAGACTTAGGTGGAATGTATGATATTAAATTAAACATATCTACAGCTGAAGCTGATAATGAAAAAGCACAAGAATTATCTTTTATGTTACAAACTATGGGTAACAACATGGACCCAGCTATGTCACAAATAATATTATCAGATATTGCTCGATTACGTAAAATGCCTGATTTAGCTAAACAAATTAAAGAATATCAACCACAACCTAATCCAATGGCTGAACAAAGAGCACAACTTGAAATGCAGTTATTGCAAGCTCAGATACAAAATGAATCTGCTAAAGCAGCAGAGAATGCAGTAGATGTAGAGTTTAAGAAAGCTAAAACTCAGACTGAAATATCTAAGTCTAGAAACTTAAATAGTAAGTCTGATATGGAAGATTTAAACTTTGTAGAACAAGAGTCTGGAGTTGGCAGACAACATGAAGAAAACATGAAAGGAATAGACCAACAGAACGCAATGGATAACAAATTTGCAGATGCAATAATAAATGATCCAATGTTAAATAGCAGTAAACTTTGAAAAATAGTGATATAATCGCGAAAAAGGAGAATTTTACTACTTTGTTTTTATCTCAATAAGAGGACACACGATGAGCATAGAAGAACAGTTAGAAGAGTTAGAACATAATATGAATGATGCAAAGCAATTCATTGATATTAAAAATAGTACTTTAAAACTTTTTAAAAATAGAGAATTTAAAAAAGTTGTATTAGACTACTATTTCAAAGAAGAAGCAGCTAGATTAGTTATGGCTAAAGCTTCTAATCTAAACGATGAACAACAAAAATTAATAGACAATATGATTTATGGCATTGGAGCATTAAGTAATTTCTTTGATAGCGTACTTACAAGAGGTTTACAAGCTGAGCAAGCTTACAAAGATGATGAAAATGCTAGAACTGAAATTCTACAGGAGGACTTAAGCTAATGGCAGAAATACAGAGTCCTTTGGGAATGGATGACGAAGAATTCCTAAAACAAGATTTAAGTCAACTTGAAGCTGAATTAATTGCTGCAGAAGAAACTGCAGAAGAAGTTCAAGAAACGACTGACCAAATTGATACTCCTGAAGAAGAGCAAACTTCTGAAGAAGTAGCAAGTGAAGACGAAGAAGTAACTCCTGATGAGGTCGACCCTTATGAGGAAGCGGAAGAGTCTGAAAGTAATACAGAAGAATCTGAAGAAGAGATATCAGAAGATGAAGTAGCTGACCTAGAAGAAGATATTCAACTAGAAGCCGAAACATTAGAAGATGCTGAAGAACCAGAGTCGGAAGATACAGATGCAACTGAAAATACCGAAACAGCTAAACAAAAGAAGGATACTTCTAAAGCTGAAATCGATTATGAAGAAGCATATAAACGGATAATGGCACCTTTTAAAGCTAGCAAGCGGATGATGCAAGTTGACAACATTGACGATGCAATATCTTTAATGCAAAAAGGAGCTGACTATCATAATAAAATGAAGACTTTAAGTCCTAATTTAAAGATAGTAAGTACATTAGAAAAAGAAGGATTGTTAGACCAAGCTAAACTTAACAATTTAATTGATCTTTCTAAAAAAGATCCAAAAGCAATTGCTCAACTTATAAAAGAAAGTGGCATTGATCCGTTAGATATAGATACTGATGAAGAAGTTCGTTATAAACCTAATAACTATGGTGTAAGTGACAAAGAGTTTAGAATAAATCAGGCAATTGATGAGATTAAAGATAGCCCATCTTTTGATAAAACTATTAATGTTTTAGCTAAAGAGTGGGATAACGAAAGCAAAAATATAATCTCTGATAATCCTGAAATTATCTCAATTATTAATGACCATGTTTTTAATGGTGTATTTGATAAAGTTCAGGGAATAGTAGATACAGAACGAGCATTAGGTAGATTAAATGTACCTGATGTAGTTGCGTATAGACAAGTAGCTGAAAACTTGCAAGCACAAGGCGGCATAGTACAAGAAGGAGTAACGCAACCACCTTCTAAGCCATCTGTACCGAAGACTAAAGCACAGGACCCTGTTGTTGTACAACAAAAGCGTAAAGCTGCAGCAGGAACAAGAAAGACTACAAGTAAAACTAGTAACGCTACATCTAATTATTTAGGTATGACTGATGAAGAGTTTATGAAACTAGCAGATGTTTAGTCTTTCTCTTTTAAATGTTTATAGGAGCTTAAAATGGCTTTAGAATACGGAACTGGTGCTAATGGTGCCAGTAATATCGGTGCTCAAGCGCGCACTGACTTTTATTTTAAAAAAGCGCTCATTAAAGTACGTGACATTCAGTACTTTATGCCTTTAGCAGATGTAAGGGCTATGCCTAAACATCATGGTAAAACAATCAAGCAAGATGTATATCAACCACTACTAGATAGTCTTAACGTCAACGACCAAGGTTTAGACGCAGCAGGACTAATTATTACTTCAGGTAAATTCAAAGGCTATGATGCTGCTGGTACTGAAATAACAACTGGTACTGGTCATACAGCTGCTACTGCAACTCATACTAACTTCTTTGCTACTGCAGCTAACGCTACATCTGGTGCTGGAGTTGTTGCTGTTGCAATTGGTGGTAATATTTACGGTAGTTCAAAAGACGTAGGTATTATTGCTGATCGTTTGCCAGCTTTGACTGAGAATGGTGGAAGAGTTAACCGTGTAGGTTTCACACGTACACAAATTACTGGTTCACTTATCAAGCAAGGTTTCTTCACTGAGTACACTCAAGAGTCTTTAGACTTTGATTCAGACTCAGAGTTGATGTCTCACATCACTGAAGAAATGTTAGTAGGTGCTACAGAAATGACTGAAGCACAATTACAGAAGGATTTGATTAATACTGCTACAGCTAGTGGTACTGTTCAATATCCAGGTACAGTAACAACTAAAGCTACAGTAGCTGCAGCTGTTGACTATGATGACCTAATGACTCTTTCTATTGCTTTGGATAACAACAAGACTCCAAGACAAACTAAGATGATTACAGGTTCTCGTATGACTGATACTAAAACTGTAATGGGTGGACGTGTAATGTACATCGGTCCAGACTTGATTCCTCTAGTTCGTAAAATGACGGACATTAGTGGTTCAGGTGTAGGTTCAGGATTTATCAGTGTAGAAAAGTATGCTGATGCATCTACAATTATGAATGGTGAAATTGGTTCAGTAGACCAGTTCCGCATTGTTGTAGTTCCTGAAATGCTTACTTCTGAAGGCGGTGGTGCATCAGGTGTAGACATTTACCCAATGCTTGTAGTTGGTGACGGTGCATTTACTACTATTGGTTTCCAGACTGATGGTAAGTCGCTTAAATTTACTACTACTCATAAGAAGCCAGGTAAAGAAACTGCGGACGTTAATGACCCTTACGGTGAAAAGGGTTTTTACTCAATCAAATGGTACTATGGTTTTATGGCTTTACGTCCTGAACGCCTAGGTATTCTTTGGACTAAGAAAGCTTAAGTTAAGTTTTCTTATTATCTTCCTCACATACTTTGTATGTGGGGAAGATTTATAAAGGAGATGATATGAATATAGAAGAAATGACATCCAAACAAATTAGTGACGAATTAAGTAATAGAGGTGTAACTATGCATTTTAATAGTAAAAGAGAAAAGCTAGAAGAAGCTTTAATGGCAACTGATGATGTTAATGTTGCAGTAGCTACAGAAGAACCTACAGTTATAACTGAAGAAGAATTAGCTGCTAATGATTTTATGTGGAACGGTGTTGAATTAGAAGGTATGAGAGAAGCTCATGCAATGAAACTAATACGCGTTGTTGTAAGGTCTAATGACCCACTTAAAAGAGAACATGCAGGAGAAATTTTTACTGTTGGTAATAAAAAACTTAACAATGGTAAACCTGTTAAAAAATATATACCTTTTAATAATGAAGAAGGTTGGCATATACCTAATATTCTTTATGAGCATCTTTTAGCTGCAGAATGTCAAATATTTGCAAAAGTTACTCGTAACGGTCAAGACTTTATGGAACCAAAAAATATTAAAGCTTTTAACGTTGAAGTATTGACTCCTCTAACTGAAGAAGAAAGAGAAAAATTAGCAATCAAGCAAAAAGCTACAGGATCAATAGGATAATACTATGGCATTAACCCAAGCAAATTTAACACAAGGTAGTGGTTTAACAGTTACTAACAATGTAGTTACAGGTACTGGTGTATTTGATGACTTAATGGAAGCTGTTACTACACATTTAGAAGCTCAGTATCAATTAGGTAGAATAACTGGTGGAGACTTTGCTACAGTTTACTTGGGAGCAATGCAATCAGCATTACAACAATCCGTAGCTTATACAATTGGTCAAGAAAAAACAAATGCAGAAGTTGCATTATTAACGCAAAAACAGACAACTGAGTTTGCACAAACATTAGTAACAGGTAACACTACTCCTAATGCTAATAGTGTAATGGGTAAAGACATTACATTAAAAGGTGAACAAGCCAAAGGTTTTAAATGGAATGCTGACCAAAAGTATCTTAAAACATTAATTGATGCTTGGACTATTAATACTAATGTTGCAGGAACACCTGTTACTACTATTACAGCACTTAATGCTACAGGTACTGGTAATCTAAATACGCAAATAGCTAACGCAGAGCCTACAGGTTAATGACAAATAGATTTAGAAACAATTTTATAGCAGCATTTATAGTAATTGTTTTTTGGATTGTTTTAGTTATACCTACAGTAGTGCAAGCTGCAGATCCAATTGTTACTAATTCTACAAGTAACAGCACAGTTACTACAACGACTGATTC
>TARA_R110002012_G_scaffold29142_16_pt1 | contig 10266 bp, 11 predicted proteins | sample TARA_R110002012 | Tara Oceans TARA_R110002012 (sample SAMEA4396515) | marine metagenome | biome: Westerlies Biome; feature: [DCM] deep chlorophyll maximum layer (ENVO:01000326); material: water (ENVO:00002006), including particulate matter (ENVO:01000060) such as... | depth 40 m
TCGCCCGAGCCGGTAGTAAGACTTGCCGACGTGGCAGGCTCCACCTCCCAGTTGATCAAAGCCGCAAAAGAGTTGCCGCACGATAAGCTGATTGTCGCCACCGACCGAGGCATCTTTTTCAAGATGCAGCAGGCGGTGCCGCATAAGACGCTTTTTGAAGCGCCCACCGCCGGCAATGGGGCTACCTGCCGCAGTTGCGCCCACTGCCCCTGGATGGCCATGAACGCGCTGGATAACCTGGCAGGGGCCTTGCGAGAAGGGAGCGGGGAAATTCAGGTCGATGAAACGCTGCGCCTACAGGCGTTAAAGCCGCTTGAGAGAATGCTGAATTTCAACGCCTAGCGAGAAAAGATTAACCGAACGTCATTGCGAACAAAGTGACGCAATCTTGGGGTGACTGCCACCGCAGGTTGAGATTGCCGCGTCGCTGCGCTCCTCGCAATGACCTAGGTTTAGTTAAAGTTTTCCAGCGTTTCCCGGTACTCAATAAACGCTTCGCGGCGCTGCTCAATACGCGCAAGCGCCTGCGTGTCGTTGGCACGCTCGGCGGCGTCTTTGGCGATTGAGAGCTGTCGAATACCGCGGTCGACACGCCCTGTCAGTTGAAGGTGCTCGGCGCGCGCCAGATGCCCCCAGCTATCATGACCACTGCGTCCAGCGGCCTCGGCGAGCAGATTGAACCCTTGTGGGTTTTCAGGGTGTTGAGAGGTCGCGTTAGAGAGCAGTTGATACGCTGACTGAGGATCGCGCTGAAGCTGTGCTTCGGCCAATATTAGCTGTGCAGGCAGGTAGTTGGGGATGAAGCGTAGCAGTCGTTGACTGCGCTGAATGGCCTCGTCATATCGACCCGCGTCGAGCGCAACGTCGGCTGCTGAGGCGGGCAGCATCGCAAAGTCGGGGAAATCGTTGGCAAGCCTATCCAGTTGCTCCAGAGCGCTATCCGTCTGACCATTACGTGCGTCGATCAGTGCCGCTACATAACGTTGTGCGGCTTGGTCGGCGTCTTCCTCAGCAAGCCGTGAAGCTGCTTGCTGGGGCGTGTTGGTGTAGATGCTCAGCAACGCTCGGGCACGCATCATGTCGTAGAGGGTGTCGCTGGTATAGGCATCGGCGATGTTGAGCTGGGCAGCGCGCGCCTGGGCGGCGCTCAAGCGACTTTCGGTGACCGGGTGGGTCAGCAGGAACTCGGGCGGCGTATCGCCCTGGAGGCGAGCCATCCGCTGCATCGATGAAAACATCCGCACCATGGCGGCAGGGTCATAACCCGCGTCGGCCATGGCCTGTAAGCCGATGTTGTCGGCCTCTTGCTCAAACAGGCGTGAGTAGCTGAGCTGATCCTGAATCAGCGCCGCCTGGGAGCCCATAGCGGTTGCTATGCCAACGTCGCCGCCGCCGCTAGCGGCAATCAGCATGCCTGCTAGCATAGCCGCCATGGCGGGCAGTTGAGTCTGCGCTGCGCGGGCACTTCCCCGGGCATAGTGGCGTTGGGATAGATGACCAAGCTCGTGGGCCAGCACCGAAACAAACGACCCTTCATCTTCGGCAAAGGCGAACAGGCCTGAGTTAATGCCTACCACCCCGCCGGGGACTGCGAAAGCGTTAAGCGTGCCGTTGTCGACCATCACCGTCGTTGTGCTCAGGCCGTTAATCTGACTGTGCGGGGCTAGGCGAGCAATCAGGCTCTGCAAGTAATCATTGACGATGGGGTCTTGCCACTGAGGAGCGCGCGCCCGAAACTGACGCAGCCACGCACGGCCCAGGCGGTACTCTTCATTGCTGACCGATGTGGATGCTGTGCCCAGGCTAGGTAGGCTGTAATCGGTAATGGCGGCGCTTGGCGGGCTAAACAGCAGGCTGCCGCAGGCACACGCGAACGCACATATCCAGCCTGGGTAAGCGGTACGAAGAGTTGGCATGGCATCCTCTTGAGTAGTGGTAAGGCGTAACGTTAGCGGTATGACATTGATTAAGACAGGGAAGTGCCGTTAAATCGGCACAGGCGAAAGTAATCGCTAAGTAGATCGTTTATGCAACAGTTTATGCAACAATGCCGTGATTAGCAGGGCATTTTGAGGGAGAGCGTATGTCTGAGCAAACCGGGGCTTTTCAGCCCGATACGGTGCTTGATGCTTGCGGGCTGCATTGCCCGTTGCCACTGCTAAAAGCCAAGCAGTCCTTGGCCGGACTGGCAGCAGGGCAGTTGCTGGAGGTGCGGTCGACGGATGCTGGCTCATGGCGTGACATGGCGTCATTTACCGACCAGAGTGCCCACGTTCTGGAAGGCCGCGAACAGCAGGGCGAGGTGTACGTGTACTGGATTCGTAAAGCTGGGGATGCGCACTCATGACGCTGCGCACGATTCTTAAAAGTTGGGTGGAGCGCTACTTTTCCGACGAAGAAGCGCTCATTCTACTGGTAGTGCTGGTGGCCGGTTTCGCGGCGATTATCTGGTTCGGTCGGATGCTGGCGCCGTTTTTTACCGCCTTGGTCATTGCGTTTTTACTTCAAGGGGTCGTCGGTGCGCTTACCCGGCGGGGGCTGCCGCATCTGTTCGCCGTTATTCTTGTCTTTTTGGCGTTTATCAGCGTTTTGCTGACCCTGGCATTTATTTTGATGCCGCTGATTTGGAATCAGTTGGTCGGGCTGGTGCAGGAAATGCCACGCATGTTTGCCAGTGGCCAGGGGTGGTTGGATGATCTACAGGCGCGCTATCCAAGCGTTATTACCCCCGACCAGATCCAGAATTGGATTGGTGTCGCTAGCCGGGAGATTAGCCTTTTAGGGCAACGGGCCTTAACGCTATCGCTGGCGTCGCTTGGCAACATTATGTCGCTGATTATCTATCTTGTGCTGGTGCCGATTCTGGTCTTCTTTATGCTCAAGGATCGCGACGTACTGGTTGGTTTTATGCTGTCGCTCTTGCCTCAGAAGCGTACGTTGTTGTCGCGCATTTGGCGCGAGATGGATCATCAGATTGCCAACTATATCCGCGGCAAATTCATTGAGATTATCATTGTCGGCTCGGTGGCGTTCTTTACCTTTATGTTCTTTGGTTTGCCGTATACCGCGTTATTGGCCGTTTTAGTGGGGCTGTCCGTGCTGGTGCCTTATATTGGCGCTGCGGTCACCACGCTACCGGTGGCCGCTGTGGCTGGATTCTACTTTGGGCTCAGTGAGGACTTCCTCTATGTGCTGGTGGCCTATGGGGTGATTCAAGCGCTGGATGGCAATGTGTTGGCGCCGGTTTTATTCTCAGAAACCAATAATATTCATCCCGTATCGATTATTGTTGCGGTGCTGTTTTTTGGCGGTATCTGGGGATTTTGGGGCATTTTCTTTGCGATCCCGCTGGCGACCTTGTTGAAAGCGCTGATCTACGCCTGGCCACGCAGCATGCTTAAACGAGATGAGCAGCTAGGCTTGCAGCGTACGCCACGACCCAATGAATGACGCGCTAATCCCCGCGCCGATTATGCGCGGGGATTAGCTCAGCTATTGACGCTGCCGGAAATAAAACCCAGCAGCTTTATTTAGCCTCATCAAGGGCTTGTGCGGCGGCAAGCACCTTGTCAACATGGCCTGGAACCTTAACGCCGCGCCACTCATTAGCTAGGTTGCCGTCTTTATCAATCAAGAAAGTGCTGCGCTCGATGCCCACGTGCTCCTTGCCATACATTTTTTTGAGCTTAATGACGTCAAATAGCGTGCAGACGCGTTCATCTTGGTCAGAAATCAAATCAAAGTTAAAATCCTGCTTGGCTTTGAAGTTTTCCTGGGCACGTAAACCATCGCGAGAGACACCTAGAATGACGGTGTTAGCCGCATCAAAGGCGGGTTTGCGATCTCGAAAGTCGCCCCCTTCGGTCGTGCAGCCAGGCGTGCTGGCTTTGGGGTAAAAGTAAATAACCACGTGTTTGCCGCGCAGTTCCGAGAGTGTCACGGTGGTGTCGCCAGTGGCAGGGGCGGAAAAATCTGCGACAGGTTGACCGATTTCAACAGACATAAGGCATCCCTTGTTGGGTGGGTGGTAAGATTAATCGTTAAGCTCGATTACACGTAAGCCAAGGGCGATTGTCAAAGTGCAAACCATACTGCCCACAAACTCACACCGCTTTGCGCTGTACAGGCTCGAAGCGCCTGAGTACCATTTGCCTTCGGCGCGATGAAAGCGTTTGAGGAAAGCGACCGTAATTACGCTTACCGTAGGCAAGCATGCAGTACGCTCGCTATACGAAACGCTAGATACAGCGCGTAAGCCGCTTGGCATTTTAGCCAGGTGGTACGCAATACACATCGATAATTGATATCACTTTTTAGCTGGTGAGGAATAAACGGATGATCACAGGCAGCATCGTCGCCCTGGCGACGCCTATGAAGGTCAATGGCGACATCGACTGGGAGGCGCTTCGCCGTCTAGTGAACTTTCACCTGGAAAACGGCACCGATGCCATCGTTGCCGCGGGCACTACAGGTGAGCCAACGACCATGTCTTTCGCAGAGCACTTCGATGTGATTCGCAGTGTCGTGGAAGAGGTCAATGGGCGCATTCCCGTTATTGCCGGTACCGGCGCTAACGCGACGTCTGAAGCGGTAGAGCTTGCTCGCTACGCCGGTGAAGTGGGCGCCGACTACTGCTTGTCAGTTTGCCCTTATTACAACAAGCCGACTCAGGAAGGCCTATACCAGCACTTCAAGGCGGTCGCTGAAGGCAGCAAACTGCCGGTGATTCTTTATAACGTGCCGGGCCGGACCTGTTCTGATCTTTACAACGAGACCGTCTTACGTTTAGCCGACGTCGATAATATTATTGGTTTAAAAGACGCGACCGGGAACCTGGAGCGTGCAGAAGATCTAATCACTCGCCTAAAGGGTAGCGGCTTCATGCTCTACTCTGGTGACGACGCCACTGCCTGTGACTTTATGCTGATGGGTGGTCATGGTGATATTTCCGTAACCGCCAACGTGGTTCCCCAGGCGATGCATGACTTGTGTGCGGCTGCGGTTGCTGGCGATGCCGATAAGGCGCACCAGATCAATACCCGGTTGATGCCGCTGCATACCAATCTGGGAATAGAGTCTAATCCTATCCCTGTGAAATGGGCACTGCACCGCATGGGCTACGCTGAGCCCGGTATTCGTTTGCCGCTGACCTGGCTGTCCGAAAAGTACCACGCCACGGTGAGCGAAGCGCTTCAACTCGCGGGTGTCGTTGAAGAGTGATGTAGCGCAATACCCTTTGCGACCCAGCTCGCTGACGACGGGGCTGGGTACTTGATTTGTTAACTTAAGGTGGCTTGATGAGCTCTGTGCTTGAAATACGTGCGCTTAAATGGGTTCCGCTGGCACTTGCCGCGGCTGTCGCGCTCACTGGCTGCGCGCGGGATGGTTTTTACGATGATCGTAACCTGGACTATACCGACGCCGCATTAGCCCCGCCTTTGGTGTTGCCAGAGACCCGTAATACGCAACGTTATCGTGATGCGCTACCGGTTCCTCAAGCTGCCAATCAACGAGCACGGCGCGATGAAGTGGCAGAGATTCAGCCGCCTCAGTCGCTGACCATTGGCAGTGGCTTGGAGCCTGAGTACGTCGAACGCCGTGAAGTGGGCGATCAAGCCTGGCTGGTGGTTGCCGCCGATACGGGTACGGTGTGGCCGCAGTTGGAAGAGTTCGTGCGCAGCCGCCAGTTGAATGTGCTGCAAAGCAGCGCTTCTCAAGGCGTTATCGTCACGCCTCAGGCAGAAATTCGCTTACAGAGTGCGCTCCGCGCCGGCAGTAGCGAAGTGCGTTGTGAGCGCGGCGGACAAACCATGACGAGCTGCCTGGAAGCGCTGGAAAGTCATCTGAGTGCACGCAGTGCCTCTGCCAGCGTCTCCTCTTCGTGGACCGCTCAGCGCCTCTCTAATGAGCAAACCATGCAGATTCGCCAGCAGGGTGACGAGTGGGAAGTGGTTATTCCTCAGCCGATTGATCGCGTATGGGCCGAGCTAAATCACTATCTTGAGCTGGACTTTGCCCAGGAAGGGCAGCGACAGCTGCTGGCAGCCGACCCGGAAAATCACGCGTTTCTGGTCGAATACATGACCGAAACCGAGCGTAACCGTAACCCGCTGCAAATCGTTTTCAGCGCCGATGTACGCAAGATGTCACAAGAGATCCGTCTTGTTCTGGAAGCTAATGGCGATCAGTCCATTCTGCGTGCCATTAATGCCAGCGAGCGGGCCTTTAGCGCTGACGATCAGCGCGAGCTGCTTGAGCGTGTCTCCGGCTATTTACGTTAATTTGTTGATCCTTTATCCCTTACGGAGCCCCCATGGAAAAGCGCCAAGAACTCTACGCCGGCAAGGCAAAATCTGTGTACACCACCGACGATCCGGATTTGTTGGTGCTCAACTTTCGTGATGACACCAGCGCCTTTGACGGTAAAAAGAAAGAGTCGCTGGCCCGTAAGGGGATGGTCAACAATATCTTTAACGCCTTCATCATGGAGCGACTGCAGGAAGCGGGGATTCCTACCCACTTTGAAAAGCAGCTGTCCAATACGGAAAGTCTGGTCAAAAAGATGCAGATGATTCCTGTGGAGTGCGTGGTTCGCAACATTGCTGCCGGTGGCCTGGTAAAACGGTTGGGCGTGGAGGAGGGGATCGCGCTGACCCCTCCTACGTTTGAGTTGTTCTTAAAGAATGACGAGAAGGGCGACCCGATGATCAATGAATCGCTGGCCGAAACGTTTGGCTGGGCGACGCCCGAGCAGTTAGCCAAGATGAAGGTATTGACCTTTAAGGTTAACCACATCCTTAAAGCGCTATTTGCTGAAGGCGACATGCTGCTGGTGGATTACAAGCTTGAGTTTGGTGTATTTAAAGGCGAGGTCGTGCTGGGTGATGAATTCTCTCCCGATGGCTGCCGTCTATGGGATGCCAACACCCGTGAGAAACTGGATAAAGACCGTTTCCGCCAAGGGCTGGGCGGGGTAATTGAGGCGTATGAGGAAGTTGGCCGCCGTTTGGGCATCACCTTTCCCGCTTAACGCTAATCAATTCTGATTAAGCGCTCCCATAAGGTTCGATAGCCACTACCTCCAAGGTGGTGGCTTCGCCGTTTTGGCGCGGACGAAACTTGATATCTACATCGCGTAAACGCATCCCGTAAAGACGCTCAGTGGGTGTTCCTTGCTGGTAAGCCGGTCGTGGGTCCTGAGCTAGTACCTGTTCGATTAACGCCTGTAGGGTGGCGCCGTCTTGCCGCTTGGCAATCACCTTTAGCGCGGATGGTTGAAAAACAACCTTACTCTGAGCGGGCATGGCGGGCGCAAAACCTGCCTGGGCATCGGGGTATGCTTCGGCCCAGGGTAGATAAGGCTTGATATCGACGACCGGTGTGCCGCTGACCAAGTCGCAGCCCTCAAGTGTCAGCTCCACGCCCTGATGGGTGTTGATACCGGTCAAGCGTACTAGTGATAGTCCCAGGCGGTTGGGGCGATGGGTGCTGCGACTGGCAAACACGCCGACCTTTTTATTGCCACCCAGGCGTGGAGGCCTGACCAGCGGCGACCAGCGTTCAGGGCTTTGATGAAAGATAAAACTCAGCCAGAGATGGCTAAAATCTTCCAGACCACGAACGGCCAAGGGGTCGTTATAAGGCGGTGTCAGCACAAGCCTTGCGTGAGCGGCAAGGGCTAGCCCTGGCTGACGCGGAATACCGAACTTGTCGGGGTAATCACTGATGACGTGACCAATGGGCGTCAGCGCAAAGTGCTCGCTGTTAGGGACATCGTACATCACACTACCTTTTACGAAAAACGGTTAGCATAGTATAAAGCAGGCCGACGGCTCATGTGTTCAAAATGGGTGTAATGGACGCGGCATAATCAATTGATGATTGAACGGCTCAAAGGTGATGTATGACCAATACCGAGGGGCATCAAACACCTGCACCCGCCAGTGCAAGGATCATGTATCGCACGGCGTTGGCACGCGATGCGGCTGACCAGGCGGAAGTGTTTTACCATGCAGTGATGCAGGGGGCGACGACACACTACTCGCTGGCACAGCGGCGAGCATGGGCACAAGCGCTCCCCCGCGAAGGCAGTGCATGGGCGGTACGCCAAGCGCTCTATACCACGTTAGTGGCCACCTGTGACGGACGCTGTGTTGGTTTTTTAGAGCTGGACCTGGACCAGCAACGTATCGAAACTCTCTATGTCTGGCCCTCGCTGGCAGGGCGTGGCATCGGCACCACGCTGGTGGTACATGCCGAGCGTTTATTGCTTGAAGAGGGTAAGCAGCGGGTTGAAATTGAGGCCAGTGCGATTCTCTATGAGCGTTTGCTGCGCCGAGGTTGGGAGAGCCACGGCGAACAATGGGTTGAACGTAGTGGGGAATCGCTCAAGCGGTATCGGCTTTCCAAAGCGCTGAAAGCTGTCGAAACCTAGTTCTTGAGGCCTGGTTCTTGAAGCTTAGACGCTCAGACTGGACGGTTGAAAAGGTTCCCCACCTTTGAGTCGCGCCACTTAGAAGGCTCTTTTTTTATCTGGTCAGACGGATGCGGCGCTTGCGCTATCCTGCGATCGACATAGCAGGGCATTGCTGATGAAGTAGGACAGGCGGTCAGCCCGGTCCGAGAAAGCTGGCTGGTCCCCAACCCAGCCAGCAGCGCCGACGAGGGCGAAGAGATCCTCACCGTCGATATCCTGCCGCGCGACGCCAGCCTGTTGCGCATCATGAAGAAGTTTCGCGCCAGCTGTACGCAGATCCTTGCAGGCCTCGTGTAGCGCGGAGTCGGGGTCGGCAAGGGCCTTTGCCATCAGATCGACGATCCCGTTAAAAACGTGGACGAATTTGGTCGCCTCGAAAAACCAGATGGTCAAAGCCTCTCCGGGTGCATGGTTCCCGGCGATTGTCTTGGACTGCGTGATAAGGTTTCGAAGTGCCTCTTGCAGTAAGGTTTCCAGCAAGGCTTCGCGGGTCGGGAAGTGGCGATAGAGCGTGGCCAGGCCCACGTTGGCCCGACGCGAGATATCCCGCAGTGAAGCATCAACTCCCTGCTCGGCAATTACCTCGCGCGCAACGGCGAGGAGGTGCTCGTAATTCTTCTTTGCATCTGCACGCATCTAGGTTTCCCGACATCTCTTGTTGACAAACGGATCAGTGAACCACATATTAAACGGATCACTGATCCGATTGTAGCGAGTCTGCCTTGGGTTGGGAAGGGCGCACCGTCAGAAGAGGGCGCCATTGCGCAACTTAGAAACGATGATGCGATACAAGTTCTTTGGCATTCTCTCGGGGCTCAGGGTTTCGGAACTGGTGTCTGCCGCCTCTTTGCACGCGGATTGTGTTGAAGGATCCGCGTCATTTCCCTGAAAAAGGACCTTTTACATGATTACTCTCTACTACCACCGCGGTGCCTGTTCGACATCGAACCACTTCGCCCTCGAAGACGCAGGTGTCGAGTACGAAGCCGTCGAAGTGAATCTCGACCGCGAGGACGACCCCATTGCGCAGAAGGTGCGTGCGCTGAACCCGATGTCGATGACACCCGTGCTCGTGCTCGAGGATGGCGAGGTCCTGACCCAGAATGCCGTAACCCTTTCCTATATTGCCGATCTCGCTCCGGAGAAGGCGCTTCTGCCGAAGCCTGGTACCCGTGAGCGAGCGCAGGCGGACAGCTGGATGGCGTTCGTCGCCTCTGACCTGCATCCCGTGATCATCGAATACATCTATAAGGGCTTTGGCGAGACGGATGCCGAGCAGGCGCGTCTCGCCAATTTCTATGAAGGGCGGGTTTCACGGCGCTTGAAAATTCTGGAAGATCGTCTGGCCAATTGCCCTTATATCCTAGGCGACGACTACTCGGTGATCGACGGATATGCTCTGATCGTTCTCAACTGGTCCGTGCCATCCAAGTTGTCACTCGATACATATCCCAATATCCGGGATTACATGGATCGGTTGGAAACGCGCCCCTCGATCCGAAAGGTTCGCGAGGCTGAGGGGGCGATAAGCTGGTAAGAGGTCAGTCCCCAGTCTTCGGCTTTCTTGCTCGCTGCGCCTCGCATAAACGGCTGGGAGAGCCACGGCGAACAATGGGTTGAACGTAGCGGTGAAGCCCTCAAGCGGTATCGACTGACTAAATCGCTGAAGGCTGTCGAGACCTAGGAAGCGTCGCTAACGTAGCGACGGCTATGCTGCCCTGGATGCCGAGGGCAGTGTTCCACCAATAATCGTGGATGTTGTTACACGCTATAACTACGGGTAATACGCA
>TARA_R110002012_G_scaffold122064_1_pt1 | contig 10261 bp, 5 predicted proteins | sample TARA_R110002012 | Tara Oceans TARA_R110002012 (sample SAMEA4396515) | marine metagenome | biome: Westerlies Biome; feature: [DCM] deep chlorophyll maximum layer (ENVO:01000326); material: water (ENVO:00002006), including particulate matter (ENVO:01000060) such as... | depth 40 m
ATATGTTAGTCGTAAAGAAATGAGAGATGATCTTAGTCAGGTAATGGATGCCTTACACAGAGTAGAAGATAAGCTAGACAAAGTATTGAGCAAGGATTAAATAGATGGCAAAAAGAGAAATTACAGCAAGGGAAGCTAAACAAAATCTTGAAGCTTTTGGCTATGATGGTCCTGCAAGGTGGACATCAATAGATGCTTTTGTAGAAGCTAATCCTAGAGCTAAAGCTGCAGTTACAGCTAATGAGGGTGCATTTATACAAAGTAAAGAATTAGGTTTTGCAGAAGGTGGATCAACAGGACCATCTGAAGAAGCTATTAAAAAGTTAGCTGATTTAACTTATTTGTCGTATAAGACTGGTGTATCTACAGAAGAAATGAGAGCTGCTAAAGAAGCCGTAGGTATTAACCCTGATCACCTTACTTGGCAGGGAGAAGAGAAACGTGATGAATATAATCCTAATGCTGTTACAGATTTATTAGCTAAATACGGTTATAATAATAGTGGTAATCCTCTAGAGTTTTATGGAGATAATAAAGCTACAGATCCTATTGCAAATGCTTTTGTTAATAAAGAAAAAGAACAAGGTACTTCTATTAATAATAATGCAGCTAATAAACTTTTTGCAGAACAAGTAATGGCTGATCAAGGTATTACAGCAGATCAAACTAGCTATCCTACAGTAGGTGAAATGGGTATGACTCTTGATGAGCTTAAAAAGAGTCATCAAGACAGTGTGCAAATAGCTAATAATGCTTGGGGCAAGACTGGATATCAACCAGAAGAAAATACAGATATATTAGGTACAGTATACTCACCTACAAAACCTAAACCAGATCCAATACCACTACCTACTACTATTCCTATAACACCTAATCCACAAGAAGTAGAACAAGCTAAGAAGATCTTTGGTCCTGATGGTAAGGTTACTTTGCCTACTGGTTATCAAGCTCCTAAAAAAATTATGCCTGTTGAGCCACCTTTTCTTTCTACACAACCTACAGAACCAATGACTACACCATCAGGTGTAACTAAAGCACCTACTCAAATGTTTACTAATCAACAAGCTTCTCAGTTTAATCAGAGAGCTATAGATCAGGCTCAGTTAATTCAGCCACAGACATTAGCAGAAAAGACAGCTGCAGGTACAGCATCTACAATACAACAGAGAATGTTTAAGAACCCACAGGGTATGACAACTTATGTTACAGGTACAGTAGGAGTTGATGGTAAATTTATACCTACTACTGCTATACCTCCCGGTTATTCTCCCGTACAAACTTTTAAACAGGGTGGTTTAGCTTTTCCTAAAGATAAAAGTAAAGCATCTGGTGAGTTAATTAGAGCTAAGTTAGACGAAGTTCGAATGGATATGCTTAATGCTTTTAGAGATCCTGAGTCTGGTAATGTTGGTATGAAAGATGGTAAACTAGATCCTAATCAATCAGCAAAACAAACTAAAGCAGCACAATTATTAGACAAAGTAGGTTTTAATTTAGACGAAGATAGTTTAAAAGAGTTATATAGTTTTTTAGAGGAAGAAGCACCTCATGCAGATAACATAAATAAAGGAGGTAATTGGCAAGACTGGGTTGCTCCTGAAAATCAACAGAATGTTTCTGGTTATGATTATGATAAAGGTGAGTATGTAGGAGAGATTACACCTACTCCAACAGATCCGGGAACTATTGATCCAACACCAACACCAACACCTACTCGAGATATACCTAAAGAAATACCTTTACCAATTACTACTCCTATTTCACCTACACCTACTCCTACCCCCACACCTACTCCTACTCCTACTCCTGTAGTAGATGACGGTGTTACTCCAGTACCTACACAAACTTTTGGTCAGAATGTAACAAATCAAGCATCTGACTTTAATCAAAGAGCAATACAACAAGCTCAATTTATTCAACCTCAGACTCTTGCAGAGAAAGCTGCAGCAGGTACAGCAAGTACAATAGAGCAGAGGCTTTATAGAAATCCACAAGGTATGTCTACATACGTTACAGGAACAATTAGTCCTGATGGTAAGTTTTCTCCTACTACTCCTGTACCACAAGGATATACACAAGCTCAACAAATGCAGGAAGGTGGTGTAGCCACTACTCCTCCTACAGTAAATGTAGATGGTAAAAAATTAACAAAAGAAGAAGTAGCTCAAGGACAAGCAGATCTTACAGCAAGTGCAGTATTAAACCCTGCAGGCACAGTTGCTGCTGCTCCTGTTACTAATATTAATCCTGATGCTTCAGGTACAGTCTTATCAGCTACTACAGGTCAAGCATTAGGCACTGCTCCTATTGTTACTGATCCTGCACAGGTAGCTACAGCTGCTACAGCAGATAAACCCTCTGATGTTAAGGCTACTACTGCTGATCTTGAGAAAGCACAAACTAAAGTAGAAGAATCATTAGATGATGTAAAAGCTGCCACCTCTACAGGTCCTACTAAGTCAGTAACAGGACAGGTACAGCAAAAACAAAAAGTAGATGCTGATGGTAATCCTATGGTGGATGCTGATGGCAATCCTATTATGGAAGCTTCTACTGTTGTTTCAGATTTAGATGCAGCTCAATTAGATAAGGCTCAAACAGTAGATGAAATAGATGATCGTAAACTTGAAGCAGGAGAGACTGTATCAGGCAGTGCTGTTGATCAAACTAAAGTAGGAGAAGCATTTGGTACTGGAGAAGTAAAAGCTGCATCTATACAAGATGAACTTACTACTTTAATGGATCAGTTTGAAGGAGGTAATAATCCACCTTGGGCTGCAGGAGCTATGCGTAAAGCAAATATGTTAATGGCTTCAAGAGGTTTAGGTGCATCAAGTATGGAAGGTCAGGCTATCATACAAGCTGCAATGGAAGCTGCATTACCAATAGCACAGATTGATACTGCTAATAAACAACAAATGTCTTTAGCTAAAGCAGAACAGAGAGCTAAGTTTTTACAGCAAGACTTTGATCAAGCTTTTCAAGCTAAGGTTATAAATGCATCTAAGGTTAGTGAGATTGCTAACATGAACTTTAATGCTGATCAACAGGTAGCATTAGAGAATGCTAAGATGGCACAGACAGTAGATCTCCAAAATCTTAATAATAAACAAGCATTAGTAATGGCTGAAGCTGCACAGTTATCACAACTTGAAACACAAAATTTAAGTAACATGCAACAAGCTCAAGTAGAGAATGCTAAAAACTTCTTACAGATAGATATGGCTAATCTTAACAACGAGCAACAAACAGAGATATTTAAAGCTCAAACAATAGCTAATACTATTCTTAGTGATACAGCCTCAGCTAATGCTAATGAACAGTTTAACGCATCTAGTGAAATGCAGGTAGATCAATTTAATAATACTATGAAATCTCAACTTAATCAGTTTAACTCTGCACAAATGAACGCTATGAATCAGTTTAATGCAGGTGAGGCTAATGCAATACAAAAGTTTAACTCAGAGTTGCAAGCAGGTAGAGAGCAATTTAACTCTCAAATGTATGCACAGATAGCACAAGCTAATGCTAAGTGGAGACAGGACACAGAAACTATTAATACTGCTGCAGCTAATCAAAGTAACTTTCAATATGCTAAAGATGTCAATGGGTTAACTAACAAAGCTATTGATGAACTCTGGCAAAAAGAAAGAGACTTAATGAGTTACTCTTTTAGTTCTTCTGAAAGTGCAAAGGATAGAGTATTAAGTATCGTTTTAGGAGATAAAAATCTTGAAGCAATAAGATTACAATTAGAACAAAAAGAAGCTGATGCTCTTACAGAGAATATATTCGACATAGTATTCGGTGGTTTTAATTTCTTTGGAAAATAGTAGGCTCAAATGTTATTTAGAGTTCTATTAATTATAGCTTCGTTATTATTATTATTAAAGGAAATAGATATGGCTAGTATGTATCAAAAAGCTTATAACAAATTACTACAACAGGAGGGAGATACTTCTTATCCGGGAAGGGTTGAGAGATCAGCTACACCAATAGCTAGACCAAAAGGTTTAGGTAGTAAAGTTCCAAGCAATGAACAATTAATAGATCAAATACCTACAAACATAGCTATCTATGAAAGATTTATGGATATCAGGGAGAGAAATAAAAGTTTAAAAGCTAACTATGAAAAACAATTAATGAGTAGAATGGGTGAAGGTGCAGTAAAGTTTTCTAATGTACCTCCATCTAAAGATAGTGCTAGTGAAGACCTAGATGTAATTAGATCTGTTAATATAAAAGATAGTGGAGAAAGACCTAATAAATATTTTAATGATTTACAAAAAGAATTTCCTAACTTATCGACAAAACAAATAAGTGCTATTATTGGTAATCTAGATCACGAATCTAAAGGCTTTACTGAGTTTTATGAGCAAGGTGTAAAGATTGGTGGGGAAGGTGACGCACAGTGGACTGCAACTAGAAGAAATGCATTTAGAGAATTTGTAGAAGAGAATGATTTAAACCCCAAGAGTTATGAAGCAAGTAGGGACTTCTTAATTTACGAATTAAATAATGATAGAACACATGGTTTTGTTAATTGGCCTAAGCTAGATAGTTTTAATGACCCTTTAAAAAGTGTTGAAGAATTAGCAGTAATATTTGAAGATAGGTATTTAAGGTCTAAAGAAAAAAGATTAGCCAGAAGAAAAAAACTTGCTAAGGATTACTATACAGAATTTAGTGCAAGAAGTAGAGAGGAATAAATAGATGCAGTTTAACAGAGCAATTCCCGGTCAGTCTCTGACAACGCCCCCAAAGAGTGCGCCATATGAAAGACCACCTCAAATCTCTGATCCTTTGGAAGCTATAGACTATCATTTAGAACAGTTAGATGATCCTAAAACTGTACAGGAATTAATGTTTTTTCTAGAGATGGGTATGGATTTATCTTCGTTGGTAGAGGCTGTTGCTAGAAAAGCTGTGTTTGATGGTATACATTCTATAGATATTAGTTTATCTATTGCACCTGTAATACATGAGTACATCAAGGGTTATGCTGATGCAATGGACATAGATTATGATGAAGGTTTTGAAAATGAAGAAGAAGACATGAAGCTAACTGCAGCTAGAAATGAAATACTAGCTAGAAAGTTTTTAGCTGATAGACTAGAAAAACAAGAGGGTGAAGGAAATATGAGAGATGATGAAAGAACTTATTTTGAAGATTTTGAAACCGATGAGATAGACCCTGAAATGGTGACAACTCCTGAAGATATTGAGTTAAGAAAAACTATTCGTGAAGGTCAAGGTGATATGGCATCAAATGAACCTAAAGGATTAATGGCGAGGACATAAGATGGTTAAATTAACAGCAGTAGGTTTAAGAAACTACATAGATAAAACAAGAGAAAGAAGAGATGCTAGAGAACAAGCCATCATGAGTATTTACTCTAAGACTGGTGGTATAGGTTTACGTAAGATATTTGGTTCATCTTCTCCCACAAGTTTTGGAAGAACAGCTACTACAACAGATAATTTAGAAAGTACAGATGGTACAATTACTAAATCTTATTTAGGTACTCCTGATGTATCTACTAAAAATTTAGCTATAGCTGAAAATTTAATAGAAAACTTTGGGATGAGCAGAGATGCAGTAGCTAGATTAGCAATAGATCCTACTAGTTTTGAAAGACTTCAAACGTCTATGGATAGTTTAAAAGAACAGTATGCTGATAAAAAAGGTACTGTTATGACTAAAGAACTTGCTACACAAGAAATAGGAAATCTCTTAGAGTCTGCAATATTTAAACAACCCACTACAAGTGGTAAATTAAATATATCTGCTATTGAAAAGTATGTGGGTAGAGAGCTTGATGGTTTGTATAAGGCAATGCTTCAAGAAGAACAAATGGCTAGTGGAGCAGTTGTTTTTCCTGAAAGAGTATTAATAGAAACACCTGATGTATCTAAAGTTCCGGGTTTTGAAAAAGCTGCATTTAGTTCTACTTATAGAAGGGCGTTAACAGAACAAGTAAATGTAAGACGGGAAGTAGCAAAACTTGAGGCTATTGATAAAGACCCAAATATAAATTTAAGCCCTTTTCAAAGAAACGAACTTAACTGGTATGTCAAACGGAACATGGATTTAACAAAAGCAGTAAATTTATATGATAAGGGTTTGGTAGAAAAATTAGCTATTTTATATGGTGGCTCAACCACACAAGAACTTATAAAAAATTACCCAAACTTTGAAGAGTTAGCTCCAATACAAGAGTTAATTAGTTTATCTGAAGCTGCTCCTCCAGTTAGAATTCCTGCAAATATGGCAGGAGGTCAAGATCCAGAACAACTTTTAAAAATTTTATTACAAACAAGGGTTTTAAGAGCTGGAGATAAGTTTATACTATATAATCCTTTTACAAATGCAGTAATAACATCTGACTACGTGAGTGAATAATGCCTTATAGTATATCAGAAAATGTAGATAAAGTTATGGGTTCAGGTTACAGCATATCTGAAAACATAGGTAATAATAAAGGGTATAGTATTAGTGCTAATGTTGTACCTGAAGAAATGCCTATAAAAGTTCCTGTTGGTATTGACAAGCAAGCATATGTTGATCTTGATGAAATTTTTAAAGAGTATGGTGGTAAATATACATTAACTAAAGAAAAAATTCTTAATGATCCAAGGTTAATGGATGTACTAAGATCTAGTTTAGAGGCTAGATACACGCCCGGTGGTGTATTAACTAAGGCAAGAAGAACTGCTGTAGGTTTAGCAGGTGGAGACTTTGGTGCTACTATATTAGGAGGGTATAGTGGTAGAGACTATAGAAATATGGATGCTGAAGAAGCGTTTGAAATTTATCAAAACTATCAAAGATCTTTTGCAGGTGGTCAAACAGTAACTACTGCTAATGAATTAGCTTATGGTATGAATGCCCCTGATGATATTAAAATACAGTTAGGTGCAGGGTATAAGTTGTTTGGTGATGGAATGACTAATGCTATCGTTGGAGATGGAACTATTTCTGAAATGGGAGATGCAATATTTGATTACACAAAAGCAGCTGTGTATGATCCTACTACAATACTAGGTTTAGGTTTTGGAAAACTTTTAACTTTTGGTGCAACTAAAACTTCAGCCCAAACTGCAAGAAAACTAATGATATCTGCATATAAAGAAGCTGTAAAAAATGGTGCGACAAAACAGTTTGCCCTAAAACAAATTGGTAATGCTGCATTTAAAGCTCTCCCCTTAGCATTTGTCGATGCTACTATGGGTGCAGGAGTAGATGTTGGGTATCAAATGCAACTTATTGATGTTGGTGTTCAAAAGGAGTACAGTAAAGCTCAGACTGCTTTAACTTTTGCAGGTGCTATGACAGTAATACCAACACTTTCTGCAATAGGAGCAAGTGCTAAAGAGCTTAGAAGAGGTCCATTTAAAAAGACGTTTTTAGCTTATAAAAAATTTGATGATGACTTTGCAAAACTAAATGCAAAAGAGGCTGAAAATTTATTAAAGCTTCGTATGCTTGAGGATAAAAATAATATTATTAAATCTGTTGATGAAAATTTTGGTCTAATTAAAGGGGATAAAAGAAACTTTTTATTGTGGCCTGAGTTAAAACAACAAGCTAAAAAGAAAACTAAAAGAATTGGTAAACTTAATGACGCAGAAGCTCTTAATGCTTTTTACCAATACTTCTGGTTAGGAGATCCTGAGAGTGGTACTAAAGGATTTTTTCAAGCGCTACAAGAAGCAGGTTTTGTAGCACACCCTGCAATGGTTGAAAGATATGGAACTATAACTGGTGTTTATGCTAATGCTATCACAGAATTTTTACCTAAAGGTAAAGCTAAAGAAATTGTTAAACAGTTTGAAGATAAGACAGGTTACAAAATAGAATTTGCTGATGTATTAAGAGATGGTAAAACTGGTGAAATTGTTACAGATAAAGAAGGCAGAGCCGTACTAAAATTAATAACTAATAGAGATAGTGTTACTGCATCAGCATTAGGTTTAACATTTGCTGACTCTATATCTAAAGCAGGTGAAGCTTTGTGGCTCCCATCTGAATTAGGTAGACTACAAAAAGCAGGTTTAAGTATTAAAGATGCTGTTGAAATGGCAGCAGGTATTACAAATAAAGAAGACTCTCCACAAAGAAGACAATTCTTTTTATCTACTTACAAAAGACTTTTAACATCACACTTATCTACAACAGGTGCTAACCTAAAAGGTTTTACAGCAATGGTTAGTATTAATAATATCGCTGATATTGTTACAGGTGCTTTAAACTATAGTCAAGGTACATTTTATAAATATGGTTTGAATGATTTTAAATCAGCTCAAAAATATTTTAATGAGGGTTATGGAAATATATTTGGCTCTATGAGGAGAGGTTTTGATGTAATATCGCCAGACATACCTATAGAATACGCAGAGATGGTATTCAATATGAATCCTAAAGTAAAAGAAAAATTATTTAGAGACGTAACTGGAGATGGTGGTTTAAGAGAATCTTTTGAACATTTTAATCTAGATAAGGGTGATATTATTACTAGTGCTACAGGTAAAGTAATAGATGCTTATACTAAAGGTGTTCAAACAGTAACTTTAGTTAGATTACAAGATGATCTGACTAAGCGTTGGGCATTTGGTACTAATTTAAATCAAAGAATAATGAGTGTATATGGAGTAAAGCCTGAGCTATTTTTTAATAGACCTGACGTTGGTATTGAGATGGCCAGTAGTAAATTTAAAGAAGAAGTTTTAGACAGAGCAGCATTTAGAACTTTAAGAGAAACAGCTTCAGTAAACTGGTCAACTTTGCCAACAAGAAAAGGTTTTAGAGCAGCTGCAAAACAAATAGAAAACTTAACTAATACAGCCGATAATGTTTTTCAGGGAAGCTTGGGTTTTATTGTTCCTTTCGGTAGTTTTTTAAACACTACTGTTGCAACAATGGCTGACTATACTGGCTTAAATATGTTAAGAACGATGCATAGAGAAATAACTGGAAAAACTGCAGACTTAGCTGACTCTACTGTAACTGAGTCTATTGGTAAAGCTTCTGTTGGTATAAGTGCTATAGCATTAGGAATTCCTGCAGCTAAGGAACGAATATCACAAGGTTTAGGGTTTAGTGCTGATAGAAAAGATGATGGATCTATAGAAGATAGAACCTATGATTGGCCCATATCTACCATAAGATTAATGTCACAAATGGTTGGTCATGGTATGGGTACTAGTAATGACATAAAAGATTTTAGACTACAGGAAGTGCCAGAAGAACTTTGGAATGAGTTAGCTTTGCAAGTTGGTGGTCAGGTAGTTAGAGATTTAGATTATGCCGGTCAATCTTTATTATACTTTGCTAAAGAGTTAAGTAAAGGTAATGCTCAACCACTGCTAGATGTTTTAAATGGTGCATATACAAGAGTTGCTCAAGGTTTTACTAGGCACTTAGAACCTATAAATCAAGTTGCAGGTATGGTTACTGATCAAGATTTAAACCCTAATCTTAGAGAAGGTGCAAAATTACAGAATGAAATATTAAAGTATGTTAATAATATACCCACATTATTTTCTAAAGATAACTTAGCAAAAGATTTACCTAGAAAAGCAACACCTTTTAAAGGAAACTATTTTAATCCTGATATTGGTAAATTAATTTTAGGTATTAGAACCTTAGAAGAACCTAATATTATGGAGCAAATAGCAAATGCTGCAGGTATGAAGTACTGGGATATATTTAAAGTTGATGCACCTAAAACTGTACAAAATAAAATGAACTCTGTTGCTCAACCATTTTTTGAGTCAAGAGCAGTAGAGGCTTTAAAAAAATATCCAAACTATTTTAGAATGACTCAAGCTAACAAAGAGTTTGTAGTTCAAGAAATATCTAAATCTGTTAAACAAGATGTTTTAACAATAGTAGAAGATGGTATGCCTAAGTCAATTAGTGTTATTAGAATACTATCTAATAAGAATAAAAAGAAAGTGCAAAATGTTATAGACTTTCTTAACATAGACGGAGTAGATAAACTTGAAGATGCTTTAGATCAAAAAGATTCTTTAGGTATACTATTAAAAATACAATCTATTGTAGATATTTATGATGAAATATTTTATAATGAATTTGAAATGAAATAGTTTAATCCTCTTGATCTAACAGACTATCTGCCCACTCGTAGGCTTCTTTAGCTACCTCTATCCTATTTGTTCTACCCTTAGCAATTAGACCTGACATTGCTTGTCCTGCAAGATAACGTCTAGTTGTTAAGGGTTTTGCTTTTTTAGTAGG
>TARA_R110002012_G_scaffold222318_1_pt1 | contig 10257 bp, 10 predicted proteins | sample TARA_R110002012 | Tara Oceans TARA_R110002012 (sample SAMEA4396515) | marine metagenome | biome: Westerlies Biome; feature: [DCM] deep chlorophyll maximum layer (ENVO:01000326); material: water (ENVO:00002006), including particulate matter (ENVO:01000060) such as... | depth 40 m
TTAATGAAGAAAAGTGTTGTTTTTTACCTCAGTTCTTTGTTGTGCGTTCGTACTTTTTATAGTTTATTTTTCACTACTCTTATTTTATTCTTTATCACTGAAAACATACTTTTTGCTAACAGGTAAACTTCAGATGAGCCTTTCAAAGGTTTTCCGTTTTCGTCTGCTTTGAAATTTCTTTCTGCGTTTTTAATGGCTTCTTCTATAAAAATAGGGTGTCTTCTTGAATCAAATCCGCCTTCATAACTTTCATTTACTTTTTGCTTCCAACTTTTACAAATATCATCAGATTCAAATTCCTCATTTTTTTCATTTTGATGGAAAAACAACCAAACTTCGAAGCAAGGGTTGCTTTCTACAACAAACCAATTGTCTTTTACCTTACAACTTGCTTTAATCTGTTTAATTTGTTCTTCCCTGCTATTTGCTTTATCAGGGTCGGTATCTAAAACAATCCAAACTTCATCATTTTCTTGCAACTGGAATTTTGGTCTAGCACCTGTGAATGAGCTTTCAGCTAAATTGTAAAGACCTTTCGGAGAATTATCATCAATTGGACTTAATTTATTAACTTCTACTTTAATTCGTGAATCAATTTCTCTGAAATATTCAAAGTATTGATATTCTCTTTTTGCACCTTCACAGAAAATATATAGGCTTTTAGCTTCTCTGCTAGGAGGCTGCCTTTCAAAAAGCCTATTTGTTAAAATCATAATCGTGCCATTTTAAGTCTTCTAAATTTCCTAAAAAAGGAATTGAGCCATATCTACCATTTAAATATCCTTTTCTAATATCAATCGTTTTATGTTCTTTAAAGTCACTCAAGGAATACAAATCTGTAGAACCATTTAAATCTTTTTCAGCAAACCAAATTTCATCTTGTCTAAATATTTCTTGGTCTAGTAAATTTGATTCGTGAGTTGTAAATATTAACTGCCCTTTTGTTTTCTTATCTAAAGAGAATTTTTTTACTAGTTCTTTTATTAAAAGTGGATGTATACTTCTTTCTATTTCGTCAACAATATATACTTTTTCTGATGAAATTACATTCTTAAACGCTGGCACAAAATCCAACAATCTAACTGTTCCATCTGATTCTTCATCTAAATCAAAAAAAGCAGATTTATTAGTTGAAGAATGTTCTACTTTTAAGGTTTTTACCCATATAGTGTCATTTTCTTTTACTATAATTAATTCATCTCCACGTCTGCTTCTTAATCCTATCATTTTTTTCGGAGAGTCTTCAACTTCTTTAATTAGCTTGTCAAGTTCATTCTCATTATCTTCTCCGAAAAATTCTTTAATATTCTTTTTTTCAGCTCCTAATGATTTAATTCCGATATTAAAAGAACACATTAAATCTTCTGCATATTTTTTGAATTCAATATCGGTGTCAATTTTATGGGCTAATGCTCTTGGTTTTGAATCTGGTGTTATAATTTGTAAAGTTTCTGAAAACCATTCATAAGCCTTCTTCACGTCTTTTAAGAACTTGTTATCTCTGTTTGATAGTAATTTTAATACAGGTTCATTTGGTTTAACAAATTCTTCTAACAAGACTGTTTTAAGAACTTGACTTTTTTCGTCATTTTCAAATTCATCAAGAAACTTTATAGTAGTTTCTTTATCTACAGTTTTTCTTTCGAAAATTAACTTGTCATCTTTTTTCCCTAAACCCGATACGTACAACTCTTCGGTTGAGATATTGTCATCTGAAAGCACTATGCCGTAATATAGTGGAGTGTTATCTTGAATAAACTCTATAGCAAGTACTTGTTCTTTTTGATTCCCAAATTTGTGCTGTGTGTCTTTAAGCTTAAATGGAATTTCTTCTTTTGTGATTAACTTTTGAAGATGAAATAAGGATTTAATCAAATTTGATTTTCCCGCTCCATTTGCACCATAAATAGATGAAAGTTTGAGTATTTCAAACCCATCTAAATCATACTTATGGTCTTGTAGTGTCTTTAATCTCTTATTAGGAATAGTTGTAAACTCTTTTCTTTCACCAAAAGAGAACATATTTTCAATTACAAATCTTATTAACATAATATAACGTGATTATTTCACGCAAATGTACTTAATCTGCTCTTTATAATCGATAAAAAATTGTTAATAATTATTTTTAGGTGATTATTTCACGTTTATACGTATGACGCACAACGGTCTAGGCTATGCGTAGTGCGGGATTTCAACGCACTTCACTGTCCGTTTACCGAAAAGTTTGTTTAATGTAATTACTTTCATATCAGAACTTTCCCCCGCATTACGTATAGCCAATGTTGGCGTGTCGTTTTTTACTTTTTTCCCTTAAATAGCTTCTCAATAGTCCGATGAATAAAGGAATATTTATCAGTCCTATCAAAAGGAAAGTCCATAGTTTCCAATTATTGCCTGAATCTGTCGATTCTATCATTTCAGGTGTTGCAGGTTCTAAATGTTTTAAGCTTTTTAGAAAAAAGGCATCTTTCTCAAAACCAAGAAGGACTGGATAATATCCGTAAAAATCGTCTTGCTTAATTACTATTCCGTCCATGTTGATGTCATCATAATCGAAAAAGAAAGTTCTCGAGTCTCCTTTAGTCAGTTTAAAATTTGTCCTTCTTAATGTAGGCCAAGAGGGATTCTCTCCAATTGATAATGGAAGCGGTCCAAGTTTTTCGCTAGAATGCCAAATTCCGACTGGTGTTATTTCTATAGTCGAGTCAGTATTGTTGGTAAATGAGAAACTTACAATCCAATTGCTATAAATGAAACCTGAAATCAAGAATAAGACTGAAATTCCACTTATCAAAAGTGTTAGTCCACTCAATATTAAGAGTATTCCTTTTTTAGTTAGTCTTTTCATTTTCAGCATGAAGCACAACGTTTGGGCTATGGCAAGTAGGGCAGGCAAGGAAACTTTTCGTTTCCGTCTGCGCTCGTAGCCAAAGCTTTTTGTTTTGTAATTATCTTTATTTTTCAATTACCAAATCCAAAGGATTTGGCACTTTACGCCCTATTTGCTATAGGTATTGTTGGCAACAGTTTTTATTCCACGTTTGTATATTCCAGTAATTTTTGGATATCATTTTCGGTCAGCGCTTTTCCAAATTTAAGTCTATGATATTTAACACCATATTCATTTAGATTTTGAGTAGAATCAGTTTTTTTTGTTTCAAAAATCCATTCACGCATAGTTTCTGGACTAACTCCGGCTAAAGCTGGTCCAATCATTTTTCTATTTCTCTGATGACATGACGCGCATTGAATTAGAAATAAACTACGCCCTGAGTATGGTGTTATTTCGTCCGTAAATTCAATTGTTTTTGAGTTTACCGTGTTGTCGCTATCTTTAAATTTGAGCGACTTGAAGATTCCCAAAATTAAATCCTCATTTTTAATATCCCTTCCCATTAGATTAAACCTAGATTTACCAGATGCTCTTTCTATATAAATTCCGATAAGTCCATTTCCTTTTTTTCTAGGTTTTGTAAATAATGCAACTTTACCGTTGATTGTATCTGTTGCAAATACTTGTTTGTCGCTCTCCTCATATTTAAAATCATAGGAGTACCATCCAAAATCGAAAGTCAATGAATCTTTACCGTTAGTTACTCCTCCAACATAACTGTCTATTCCTTTAATTTTAAATTCGTACCAATCTTCTGGAACGGTTACTTCAAATCCGCCAAAGTCAATTTTATTGTAAGCGGATTGAGTTCCAAATCCATTTGCGAATATGTAAACGCAAACGATTAAAAGTATCGATATAAAACCGTAAAGAATAAATGACTTATCAAGTTTCATAAATTGTTGCCAACGTTTTGCGTGTATGAGAAGTAGCGGGATTAATAGCACTTTACTTTCAGTTTGGCACTGATTTTTATTAAAAGTACTGACCATTGATTTAGCACTGAACCCGCTATTTCTTATACACGCTGTTAGCAGCTGCTCTTTTTTTGTTATGGTTTAAAACTCTCAAATGTTTGTCCGTTAAATTTATATGCTCCGTTTTCGTGTGTTCCAAGCCAAAGGTTACCATTGTTGTCTTTGTAAATGCTAAATAGCGTAATGTCTTGTGAGTTATCTTGAACGGCATAATGAGTAATTTTCGTTCCATCGTATTTCCAAACTCCACTTCGATAAGTTACAAACCATAAATTATTCTCGTTGTCTCTTACTGATGATAGATACTCATTTAGACCACTGGTATTTTTTCCATCCAAACTACCTATGCTTTCGTGTCTTGTATAAAACGTATTGCTTTTTAATGTTAAGCTGTCGTAAATACTATAACGGTTTTCGGTATTGAACCAAAAGTCACCATTTTTATCTTCCGTAATAGAACGCACTCCGTTTGCTCCTTCGTTACGAAATTCGGTCACATCTTCTTCGGTTATCCAATCAAACGATTTTCCATCATATCGGCAAACACCAACAGGGTTTGTGCCAAACCAAATATTGCCTTTTATGTCTTTATAAATACTGTAGACTCCAAAAGGATTGGGCAGATTTGGTGGCTCAGGCAACTGCAATTTATGTAAAGTTGTGCCGTCATACCGATAAACGTAATTTTCTAAATCGTAGGTATGTTTAAACCATAAATCTGTGAATGTAAGTTGCCAATCATTGCTGGGAATTGGAACTATTGTTGTAAATGTGTTTCCGTCAAACTTAACAATGGTCGGCTTTGGATAAAAGCTGGCGAAGAATATATTGCCAGATTCATCTTGTTGTATTTCATCAACTCTATTGTTTGGCAAACCGTGCTTTGTTGTGTAATTAATCAATTTCTTTTCATCATATCTATAAACTCCAGTTTCCCAACTTCCAAACCAATAAACATTTTTCTTGTCTTGGTAAATAACCATTATACTTTTCCCAAGTTCTGTTACTGAATCTCCTTTTACAATGTTTTCAGTTTTAACCTTTTGCGAAGTGTTTTGTCCATTACACGAATTCAACGTGGTAAGTATGGTTAAAAATAGAAGTATGCTTAATTTCATTGTCTGTACGTTATTGTTTATCGGGTTCTGTCAGAGTTGCTGCTAACGGTCGTGTATATGGCTCGTAGCGTGCAAATAAGCTGTTTCCATTCGGTTGAGCACAAGCCAGATTTTTAAATTTTACTATTTATCTTTTTTATTGGAAATCGTCAAATTTAAAAATTTGGCGACTTTGCAATTATACCTCAACTTCGATTAAGCAACTGACTAGCTATGAGCTATATACGTTGTTGGCAACTGGCTTTGTTTCAGTCGTAAATTCTTATTATTTCGCCATTTCCTTTTCCGTTTACACTTCTTACATATCCGTTAATTACTTTTTTCATTGGTATTGGATTGTGTCCTGGAAAATAGTCTTTGTACTTTTCATAAGCATCTTCGACCATTCCCGAAGAAACGACATTTACTCTTATTCCGTTTTCAATTTCAAGTGCAACCGCTTTTACAAAACTATGAATTCCGCCATTTACCATTGATGCACTTGTTGTTTTTACTACTGGGTCATCTGCTAAAATTCCTGTGGATAAAGTAATTGAACCATTTGGGTTTAAATAATTCTGTCCAATACGTACAAGATTAACTTGTCCCATTAATTTGCTTTTCAGTCCGATATAATAATCGTCTTCAGAAAGTTTATTAAAATCGTCCCATTTTGCCTCGCCTGCAATGCAAATAATAGCATCTAATTTTCCAATTTTCTCAAACATAGATTTTATTGATTTGCTATCAGCAATATCTACAGTCACATCGCTATTGGTTCGTCCAGCAATTATTATTTCATTCTTTTCTTTGAAATCGGAAACTACCCTTTTTCCGATTGTTCCATTTCCTCCAATTATTAAAATTTTCATTGTCTGTATTTTTAAGTTAAACATTGAGTTTTGTTGCAAGTTTCTTTTTTATTTCTTGACTTGTAAATGGTTAAAGTAGCAATCACGCTCCAAAGTAAATTGGTCACAAATGGTGGTATTGCATTGTAGTAATAACAGTTTATGGCTATTAAAAATCCTCCAAGCAAGTTTAAATACTTTCCATAGTCCAAATATTTTTTATTTTCGATTAGCGTTAGGGCATAGGCAAGGATTATAAATCCTGAACCTGTCCAACCTAAAATATCAATTATTAATTTCATAGTTTGTTATATTGCGAAATGTCGATATATATAATTAAATTTTTTTATGTTAAAAAATCTGTAAACTCCTTAATTGTCTTTTCGTTCCTTTTTAAATAAGACCATTTTCCGTGTCTTGTTGATATTAAAAGTCCGCATTTTTCCATATTGGTCAAATATGTTGAAATAGTCGATTGAGATAGTTCCGTTTTTTCTTGAATATAAGTAACGCAAACACCATCGCTAAAATGCTTTAATGTTTCGTGTGATGGAAAGTGTTTCTCTGGTTCTTTCAACCATTCCAATATCTGAAATCTGATTTGGTTCGATAAACATTTACCAATTTCTGTTGCTATTCTCAAATTCATAATGCAAACATATCTGTAATTATCGATATATAAAAATGAATTCGTGATTTTGTTTGAAGTTCGATGTTTTTTTAGCTTGTTGCCAACGTCTCCGTATATGAAACGTAGCGTGTAAAAAGACGCTATCGTTTCGGATTATACACGAGCCGAATTTTTAAATTTTTCTTTTTATCTTAATTTTCTCAAAAAGCCAAATTTAAAAATTTGGCGGTCTTCGTAAATACACACAAACCTCTCGGAAAGCCTGTGTTAGCTATGTTTTATATACATTGTTGCCCACAGTTATTATTTCCAATGTAGCTTTTCGTACTCGCTTTGTTCTTCTCTGTTTTTCGGAATTGATGAGTTTCCATTTCTCACATAAAAACTATCTTTTCCCTCAAAATTCGCAAACACAGGCTTTCCACTTTTTAGGATTTTAACCTTGCAAATTGTCTTTTCGTCAATTATTGGAAACGTAATCTTTAAATGTTTTTCAAAGTTAGAACCTAAATGCTTTTTTATGATGTTCCTCAAATGCAATTCAAATCCGTCAACGTCTTTTTTAGAAAAGGTCTCAATATCTTTTTCAAGTCCTAACGCATTTCCATTATCATCAACACCGATTATTAAAATTCCGCCTTCGCTGTTTAAAAATGCCGAAACGGTTTTGGCAATAACGTACTCTAAATTTTTATTTACAATGTTTTGTCTTAAATCATAACGCAAAGTTGATTTCATTTCCAACTTTTCATTTTCTCCGATTAAGATTAATTCTTTCAATTCGGTATCTTCAATCTTTTCTGTGTTTGTGAATTCTATTCTGTTTTTTAAAGCATTATAAATAGAGGTCGCTCTCTTTTCTAAAAATACAGAATAGTCATCGCTGTAAATTCCAAAATCGTCTATGTTATCAATTAAATGTGATTTTATTGATTTATGTAATTCTGCATTTTCGTCCAAGAAATCTTGAATGTAAATTGATGGTGCTTTTGCCCGTATTTTACGTTTGTTTAAATCTGCACCAACCAACGTAATATTCACAATACTATTTTCGTTTCCAATTCCTTGTTTTCTTAAATACGATTTTGGGAAAAAGTGATGATAGTTTTTACTATTTGCCATTTTTAACCAAGAGTTGTCAAGGATAACTTTTCCGTTATCTTGAAAGTCTTTAGGCTCTGAATATGCTAACAAGCAAAGAACAGCTTTACAGTAACTATTTCCTGCACTAAAATTGGTGTCTATTAAATCTCTTGGCGAACTTAAAAAGACTTTTAATTCATCGTAATTTGGTCGTTCTCCATTTAAAATTTGGTCAATTCTCTTAATATCTTGAGCAAGTTTAGATTCTGTTGAACTTGAATATCTGTACGATAATGAAATTCTCCAAAAGAACTCTTCTAAATATTTAATCTGTTCGCCTTTTGGTTTTTCTTTTTGGTAGTAGAAAAAGTAACTAAAAGGAACTAAAAGTGCATCGTAAGGCAATAAAGTTGATACAGGAATTCTATAAACTGAACGGAAATAATCAATGCTTTCTTTTAGTGAGGAAATTACTTCGTCCCAAATATCAATGATACTTTGCTTGTCTAATTGTAAAACGACTTTTCGTTTACATTCTTTGTTCTTGCTTAAAATTAAACCTAAAACATTTAAAATTACTGTGCTTGAAATTGTCTCGTATTTACTGACTTCAAGTTGTTTGAGTAATTTTTGAAATCGGTCTTGCATATCGAATTTCTGTTCCTCGTCATAAGTTTTTGCAGACATTATCTCAAACAGAGTTAAAGTTTGTCCGCCTGTATTTATTCGAGTAAAAACTTCTATTGCAGAATCAATATCTTCTTTACGAAGTACGACTGTTGAGAAGTCATAAGAAGTGAAAGTTTCTTTGTATTCCTGAATTTTATCAATATCCTCGTTTGAATAATTTTCTCTTAAATCGCTATATTTTGAATTAAGCAAATCTTTTAGCGATATGTTTTTACTTTCAGGTTGTTCCGAAACTATTATTTGTTCATCGTTATTGTCAATGTCGCCTTCTAAATCAACGAATATTGAACCATAATTTGTAATCTTCTTTTCTCCTTCTTTTTGAATTGACGCACCCAAAAATGCAGCGTACAAAGATGTAATTCGTTGTTGTCCGTCTAAAACATATTGAACTTTTATGTCGTCTGGAACAGGTGGTAAAACGAGATTTCCAATATTTTTTATGTCGTTTAGTCGCTCGTTGGTTTCCCACAAAATAAATGTTCCAATCGGATAGCCTTTTAAAATACTGTCCAAAAGTTTTGCAGTTTTGTCAATACTCCAAACAAAATCCCGTTGGAATTTCGGGATTTTTATTTGTCCTTTTTGAATTTCGGATATCAAGTCCGTATATTTTTTTGAGTCTGGTTTTGGCTGTTTATTCATTCAGTTTAATTGTATTACTGGTGTTCGTTTTAATTGTGGGCAACGGTTTAGCTATGAACAGTACGGGAGCAAATTAGCGTTTGCTTTCCGCCACGCACATAGCGAAATCTTTTGGTTTTGTTTTTTCTTTTTTTGTGTCAAAGCGAAATCCCAAAGATTTCGCGACATTCTAAATATGCGCAGACCTTAGCGTTTAACATCTAAGCCCGTATTGTTTATAGGTTGTGTTAGCAACTGTTATTTTATGTATTCAACATCGTTAAAAATATCCCATACAGATTCCCATTTTCCATTTGGTTGTTTTTTACTCAATATAATCCATTTGTATGTTCCGCTTGCTCCTTCTGAATCTCTTGTTTCAAAACCAGAACCTCTAATTACAGCCCAATCATCAATAACAATTACTTCCTTTACTGTTTCGGTCATTTCTATAAGAGTTGAGTCATTCCGCTGATTAAACATTTTTTCGTAACGGTCTTTAATCGCTTTTCTTCCGTGATACGATGGTTGGTCTGGAACCATAAACACAGCGTTTTCCGAGTAAGTGTTGGCACATCCTTCAGCATCTCCGTTTATCCAGGCGGTTACAAATTCGTTCGTTACGTCTTGAATCATTTCAAAATCAGAACCACTTGTTACTATTTCTTTTTTCGGCTCATTATTAGTTTTGTTATAAAAAGTTCCACATACAAATCCGATGATAAGTAAGAAAGCAGCTGCAAGAATTTTAAAGATTGGTTTATTCATAATTGGTTGTTTTTTTCTAATAGTTGCTAACGGTTCGGCTATGCGTAGTGCGGAAGCAAACTTGCGCTTAACTTTCCTTTTAGTACAAAGCCAAAACAGTTTTTTTGGATTTTAATTTTTTTGTTTCAAAGCTAAATCAAACTGATTTGGCGACTTAGTAAATATACACAAAACTTAGAATTTAACACCAAACCACCGCATGACGTATAGGTATTGTTACCACACGTTTTTTTTAAGTTTTTGCTGCCAGTTGTTATTCCAGTATTACTTTTCCATAAAGTTTTTAAATTCCAACTGCAATACTAGCTTTAGAGTATGTTTTAATTCCAACAATAGAGGGTTGATTTTTTTGTCCGACTGCGTATAGATTGCATTTCGATGAGATGCGAGCAAGCACGTCTTTTTGTATCCGACTAGTTTTTTTACAAGCCTTTTAAATTGGCGCCTAAAAATGCCCAAAAGTGCCATTCAAATTAAGAGGTAAGAAGTAACTTGTTCAATTCGTGATCAAACGCTTCCCGCTTGCACGCCTCTTACAAGTTACTCCTTTCCAATGTATTATGAAAATAAATTTGTTGTAGGACATTGATTTTCAGCTAACTGACCGCTTGTTAACCATGTTTTGAGCATGTTCATTTTTTTC
>TARA_R110002012_G_scaffold72989_8_pt1 | contig 10248 bp, 9 predicted proteins | sample TARA_R110002012 | Tara Oceans TARA_R110002012 (sample SAMEA4396515) | marine metagenome | biome: Westerlies Biome; feature: [DCM] deep chlorophyll maximum layer (ENVO:01000326); material: water (ENVO:00002006), including particulate matter (ENVO:01000060) such as... | depth 40 m
ACAATTATATTATGGTTTAAAAAATGCAGGTGTAAATCCTATGCTGGAATGGTGGGATGGAAAAAAATCAGTGGATATTGCTATATCTAGGGTAAAACTTAATATAGAAATCGACACGGAATACCAATCCATAACCCACGAACAAGCCATCAACGATTTGGAAGAAGCCATGCATTCGTTTAGAAATGGATTTACCACCATTCGTATCCCCCACGTACTCATTAAATATTATTTAAAAGAAACGGTAGATAATATATTAGGAATAATGGAAGGGCTAAAGGCCAATATCAAGGTGCTGTAGTTAATTACACCATAGGGAAATGTCTATTGAAGAAAGGACAGAGCAATTCAGCAAAACCAGAACTGAAATGCCATGAATCTTAAAAACAATTTTATGGAAACAGAAAAGAAGATTTTGAGAACACCTTTAAGAATTGCCATTTCCCTCCTTGTAGTAGGCTTTCTTTGTAAAATTTTACATTTTACGACCGTCGCTAATCCTATAATATTAATTTCTCTTGCCGCTATAGGTGTATTATACGCTTGGCGATTTTGGAAAAAAACAAAAAAAGGGTTTCTGCAGTACAACAAATTAATTTTAGTTGCCTCTTGGTCTTTAAATGGAATTTTCAAAATACTGGACATATCCCACAATGATTTTTTTCAGGTTATTGGTAGCTTGGCGTTCATTATTTGGATCATCTTGGAAGGCACAACATATCTCATTGACGACAAGGACGACAATAGGAGTGATATTGCATATTTTATGTGGAATACAATGATGATCATTGGCATATTGGCCATAATTATTGGAAGCCTGACCAAAATATTGGAATGGGAATATGCTACCCCAACCCTGATAACGGGCTTTATTCTTGTTGCCGCATATGTTTTAAAGGACCTACTGGTCCAAAACCTTCAGAAAAAGGAATAAGAACATTTTCGTCTGATCGTCTTTCCTACCTTTCAAATTCAGGGTCAATATTTGGGAATGATCCGGAAAGCGGGTATGCAATTACATTATTGGTAGAGTACTTTTTCTGCTTCAAAAGCTTCACATATTTTTATGGAATTTTCAATTTTTTGTGGTATTTTCTCCTCCAAATCGGAACCATGGAAAAACAAAGGAGAATATTTATTCAAAAAGCGGGATTGATTGCAGCAGCAAGCGCATTTACTCCTCAAATACTACTGTCTTCAACCAAGGCACAAAAGAAAAAATTAGGGGTAGCCCTTGTTGGATTGGGCTATTATAGTACAGATCTTCTTGCACCTGCCCTACAATTGACCAATAACTGCGAATTAAGGGGTATAGTCACCGGTAGTCCTGAAAAAATTCCGATCTGGCAGGAAAAGTATGGGATTAAGGACAAGAACGTTTACAATTACAAAAATTTTGATACCATTGCCAATAACCCGGATATAGATGTTGTATACGTGGTTCTGCCTCCTTCCATGCATGCAGAGTATACGATTAGGGCGGCCAAGGCGGGTAAGCATGTTTGGTGTGAAAAACCAATGGCACCCTCTGTAGCCGATTGTGAGGCAATGATCAAGGCCTGTAAAGATAATAAGGTAAAACTGGCTATCGGGTACCGTTGTCAGCACGACCCAAATATTCAGGCTTATATGAAAGTGGGCAAGGAAAGACCTTTTGGGAAAGTACGGATGGTGACTTCTGCCGCGGGATATTTTGACGGCCGGACCAACCATTGGAAGCAAAACAAGAAATTAGGGGGTGGTGCCATGGGTGATATGGGTGTTTATGCATTACAAGGTGCCCGATTGGCTACCGGGGAAGAACCGATTTCGGTACTGGCGCAGGCCTCCACTACCCGACCTGAAATTTATCACGAAGTAGAGGAAACCATGATGTTTCAACTGGAATTTCCCAGTGGTGCCCTAGCATCCTGCCAGACCAGTTTTGGTATAAATATGAATCATCTTCAGGTCAATTATGAAAAAGGTTGGTTGAAAATGGAACCACACAGCTCCTATAATGGCAATAATGGAAGTATGTCCGATGGAACGATCATTAAATTTTCCATCCCCAACCAGCAGGCCAAACAAATGGATGAGGATGCCATGGCCATTATGGACAAAACCGACTTAATTGTCCCCGGGGAAGAAGGACTGAGGGATATACGTGTTGTTGAGGCCATCTACAAATCGGCCGCACAGAATTGTGTGGTCAAATTGTAGTTTTTCTGAGGTTTCGGATCAATAAATTATCGGTAAACAGTTGTCTTTCTAGGTTTTATGGTTTTGTAGGATTTTACTTTCATAGATGATTTTGACTCTTTATCCGAATTGGGGTCAGGTTGTCGAAATTTTGTTCCATACATGGATACGAAAATCCTTTTCCCTTGATTATGGGGTTTTATGTATAAACCCCATATTATGAAGGAAAATACTACATTTAACGAATTTTTATTTTATCTCTATTGCGCCTTTTGCTTTGCTTGGGCCATTTATGTGCTTACGTCTTAATTGAGGTTGCACATATTTGGGGTTAAAACGAAGGGCATGGTTAAATTGACCATATTGGTTAATGGTCATTATATAGGCAAGTAGAACTAATGCAGTGTAAATCACAGTATACCTAGTAGCGGTATATTATGTTTAATACAGCAACGCACATGCAAAATAGGCTAATGCTGTATTTTAATAAATTCATTGGCAAATCTTTCACCCATGAGCCGCTGTGCTTCGGAATTAAAGTGCACCTTATCCCCTTTGTCCTTTAGGTCCTGCGTATTGATCATCCCTGAATATGGATCAGTGGATACATAGTATTTAATGTGGTCATTAATCTTTGACCACAATGGATTGGTAGAATAACTGCCCAATTGCCCTATTACAACTGTTGTCTCTTGGTTCCCAATTATCTTTCTGAATTGATAGAACAACTCCGATAATTTGATTTGGTACAATGGAGCCTCCTTGGTTTTGGCATCACTTTCACCCTGATGCCAAAGTATCCCTTTTACCGTGCCGTATTGCATACCCAACTCCGCTTTTTGTTTGAAATTGGAGAATAGTTTAACCTCTCTATGGATAGAATCGTTTAACCATTGTGAAATTGAGCTTCCCCCTACCGCAGTGGGGATTAATAGCACCGAAATACTGTCAGGAATATGTTTGATTAAGGCCTTACCGAACGAAAGTCCGCTGTCCAACCCGGCCATTGTTGGTTCATAAAAATGTAGGGGCTCCTTGGCCAAGATGATATTTCCCTGTTTGTTCAGGGTATAAACTCTATTGTTGGGAACGGTATCCTGAGGTTCCACTAATCCTCTACCGGCCATATTGGATTGTCCCGCGAGTATAAAAACCCATAGGTTCTCTTTATTTGGAACATTTTCTACCGACAGTTCTACTTTCGGGAAAAATTGGGTCCTTTCGTTTGTGTCCTGTCCATAACTCAAGGATAGCATGGAAAATAAAACTATGGTAAGTTGAAATACTCTATTGATCATACGGATATTGTCTTTACATGGCCTCCCAAATATAAGTTGAAATTATTATTCAACCGTAATAGTGGGTTTATGATTGATTTTGAAATTGCAGGAATTGGCGATGAAGCACATTTTATTGGCTTCCGAATGCAGTTGAATCGCCTTTTGGATCAATTGGGCATCCGTTATTTTGATATTGGGGTTAAGTGTAACTTCCTTAAATCTTCCACTGCCATTGGATGTTTCCTCCATTAGTCCAACAGCCTTATCCGTATATTCCGTAACAACTATATTGTTTATTGCACATAAATGAAGATACCAAAGCATGTGACAGGCCGAGATGGAGGAAACCAGTAAATCTTCTGGATTATACCTTTTACCGTCCCCCGAGAAAGCGGCATCTGACGATCCCCTTATTGCATTATATTTTTCTGGACAGGAGATTTCATGGTTTCTATTGTAGGATTTGGGATCTAAAGTGCCTTTTCCTTCATTTCCCGTCCATTGCACCGTGGTATGGTATAGGTGTTTTTTCATATTGAAGTGGTTTTGAAATAATATTGTTCGCTGCAATATATAGAATTATTTATGTGCTTGTTTATGGTTTATTTTTATTGGAAATGTTTTAAGCTTTTTGGAAGTATTTGCTAACCTCCTAATATTGAGTCTTAAAAAGCTGGATGTTAGTGTTAAAAAAGAGGGATATTTATAAGAATTCGAGCATTTCGTCCGTTATTTAAGTATATCATCCTATATTTAGGAAATATTACATTAAAAAAAATGCACCCCTTATGAAGAGAAGCAAAATCTTAATAGGAATTTCGCTTTTAATCCTTACAATCGTAACCCTTGTTTTAAACGCCTTTATGTCGGCCCCCGATCCAGGGTCCGAGGTAGCCGTTACAAGTATTGATCATTTAAAGGATGCATTGACCGCCAAGGAGGAGCTACTTTATAAAAGGCATCAAGAAGAGTTGGAAGTAGCCATTAATGCCTATTTTGATAAAGCGATTTCGGCAGGGGATATTGTTGGAGCTGGAGTGAGTATTGTAAAGGATGATTCTATTATACTGTCGGATGGCTATGGCAAAAGAAATATTAACCGTGATGACCGTGTAGATGGCGGGACTATTTTTAGACTTGGGTCACTTTCCAAGGGATTTGCAGGGGTGTTGGCAGCTGAATTAAAGGATGAAGGCAAATTACATTGGGAGGATAAGGTAAGTGATTTTATACCGGAATTTAAATTTGGTGATAGCAACAATACCAGTAAAATTACCCTTGCCAATATTTTATCGCACACCGCTGGCACACCTTATCATAGTTATACCAACCTTGTAGAGGCGGGCTTGCCATTACAGGATATTGCCCAGCGCTTTAAGGAAATTACACCGATAAGTGAGCCAGGATCCATGTATAGCTACCAGAATGCCATGTTTGCGCTATGTGGGGAAATGATATATAAAGCAACCGGACAGGATATAAGTGAGGTGTTGACCAATACCTTTTTTAATCCTTTGGGTATGTGTTCAACCACCATGGATTATGAAACCTTGGCGCTTATGGAAAATGTGGCCATGCCACACTCCAAAAGAAGAAATGGCTGGAAAACATTGCCACTTACAAATAATTATTACAATGCCATTGCAGCTGGAGGTATTAGTGCCAGCTCTGTTGATATGGCCAAATGGATGCGATTTTTACTGGGGCACAACCCGGAATTAATGAGCAAATCTGCGCTGGCAGAAACTTTCTCCCCTTTTATAGAAATTAAAGGGGAAAGTAAGTATTACCAACATTGGCCTGGACATAAAACATCGTACTATGGCTATGGTTGGAGAATACATAAATTCATGGAGAAGGACTCGGACCAAGAAAAAACTATTTGGCATCATGGGGGAAGTGTCAACAACTATAGAAATGAAATAGCTATTTATCCGGAAGCCGATCTGGGAATCTGTGTACTATTGAGCAACAATAGTAAAATTGCCAAAACCGTGATACCGGATCTGTATGCAATAGTGAAGGAAATATATGGACAGACTACCCCTCATAACAAACTGAATACCGCCAATGATCTGGTCCAGTTGCATTGGGAATAAGGAGTTCAAGGTTCAAGGTTCTAGGTTCAAAGCTTGTCCATGCCTATATAGCATTGACCGCTTCGCAAAATCTCATCCTTACAATACAATACACCCCTTAAGTTGAAAGCCCTTTTTGGTTTTTCAATGTCCCAGTTGGTACTTTTCATATTTCCCGAGCAGTTTCTTTGCTCCTTTCAACATTATCATATGGGAACTGGGATTAATGGAAGGACGTTGTTTGTTATCTGGAAAATCCGCATGCTTTCATTGAATACATCCTTACTGAGATCTGACTTATTTTGATTGGAGTTTTGATTTCACCTAAGTCCAACAATATGCATGAATCCCTCCCCTCCTTGGAGGGGATTGAGGGGTGGGTAAACTAATGAGAAAACTTATACCTTATTACCTCTAATTGGAAGAAAATAACGGCTGGTGCATACTGATGCAATGAATGCCTCCACCACCTAAATTTACGGCAAGGGCATCGATCATGATTATTTTTTGATCGGGAAAAACGGACTGCAAAATTTGAGCTGCGTTTTCATCCTTTAGTTTTAGTTCATCGGGCATTCCTTCCCGCCAACAACTTTGACCAATAACCACCTTGTTGGTAATAATGAAATTAAGGTAGCTGAGTGCGGCCATGACTTTTATGGGTTCTCCATTGGGGAAAGTACTGCCGTTCCTGTAATCGAGTGTTTTAATGTACTCATAAACATAGTCTCCTGGATTCATGGTTGAAAAAATAGTTCCAGGAAGAGGCATTCTGATAATGGTAAATGGCTTGCCGTCCTGATCCGTTGATCCCGACAATATTTTGTAATTCTCTTCCATTCGTTTATGGTTTTCCCATGCTATGGGATCATTAAATTCCACGCTATCTATCTTTGCCATGAGGATGGTGGAATCATTTACAAATCGGGCAAATTCATCAACATGACCATTGGTAGTAACTACTGTGTAAGCACTGTGTCCGTCCAAAGTGGTTATTGGGCCAAGGAAAGTATGATCATCTTCCACCAAACCCTGCTTCAACCAGATAATCTTCTTAACACCCAGGAGCCTTTTGTATTCACTCTCCATCTCGGCCTTGGTCATATGCGGATTTCTGTCCATTTCAACGGCTTCTGTGGTAATTAGGGTACCTCTTCCATTTACCTCCCTATTTCCCCCTTCGCTGATCATGGCACTCGAAATCACGGGCAGATTAAAATGTTTTGCCACCCGTTCGTCATACAATTCCTCTGTTTTGGTATCTATGTTCAAAGTATCGGAATAACCCCAGGAATTAAAATTAAAATCGGCAATGGCCAAAGTATTTTGATCGGTCTCTACAAATATAGGGCCCATGTCACGTGCCCAGATTTCAATGGAGGGGACTACCAGAAGTTTAAGTTTTGGCAATTTCCCAAAATGCTTCTTTAGGTTTTCTTGGGCATGGGCCAAAAGTTCTTTGTCCTTGCAAGTTATCACTATATCAATATCCCCTAATAAAGCTTCTACAATGGCAAGAGTAACTTGTTCAACGGACTCTCCTTCCTTATGATCGGTTGATGGCCATATTAGCCAAATTGCTTCTTGGGATTCGAATTCGGCAGGTTGATTTACAACTAGTAGTTGATCGGATTTCTTGGGGGAGGAACACGAAAGTATGAGCACTGAAAATAAAATGCTATGCAAAATTGATTTCATACATACTTGATTTAAGGATATATAATCATTAAATATAGTTAATAACCATATCTGTTGAACATTGTAAGCCTAATAATAGTGCGGCTTTGTACTTTAGCCATTATCCTGCTCCGCCTTGAGGCAGGCATGGTGCTCGTGCGAGCAGGGCAAGACTAGGAATACTACATCCACAGGCTGATAAAATGAAATATCATATGTATTATTTTTTCCCCTCTTGGGAGGGGTTAGGGGTGGGTTTAATTTTCAAAATCATTTTTTCAATCTCTTCCAGTACCCAGTTCAAATTGTTCTTCACATCCAAATCACTGAATCTAATAAAGTATACCCCTAAATATTCCAAGCGATTTTGGCGATAAGTATCTTTTTCTTGTTGTCCTTCAATAAAGTGAACGGAACCATCCACCTCCAGTGCAAGCTGAAGTTCTTTGCAATAGAAGTCTACTATATAATTATCAATGGGTATTTGTCGACTAAACCTGACTCCAAGTTTTTTGTTTTTTAATTCGCGCCATAATGAAATTTCGCCCATAGTCATGTTTTTGCGAAGTTTCTTCGCAATAGGAACTAAGTCTGGGTTATAAGGTATAATTTTTGTCATCATTTTACCCACCCCTCAATCCCCTCCAAGGAGGGGAGGGATTCATGCATATTGTTTGACTTAGGTGCAATCAAGAGCCAAATCAATATAAGGCCAATTTCGCCAAGTTTTTGCCCCATCACAAATAAGAATCCTTTAATCTTCTCTGGGCAAACGGGAATTCAGTTCCCCAATCTGATAAACCAGCGCTGCAATTACGGTTGCGTTGATCATCATATCTCGTTCAGGTACATATTCCAAAGCATCCATATTGGTGTGATGGGTTACAGTACTATAGTTTAGCCCATCCTGAATTATCTGAAATCCGAGAATCTTATAATAGTCAAAAACATCATGATCGGTAAAATTGGTGTTTTGAATGGTTAGATTGTTCACATCCAAATACTCATAAGGATCCAACATTTCTTCAAAAATTGGTTTTACGGCTTCATTCCCTTGAAGATAGATTCCTCGCATTTGTCCAGCCCCCGCTAGTGCGAGCGTCAGGCTCGTACTATTACCATTTTAATTAGCTCTCCCCAAGGAGATTTCTATAACCCGAGAGAACAGCTAGCCTATTGGCAACAAGTTTTATGAATATTATTACATTAGTTGATCTTTGGGTTGTGGATACTAGCCTGCCTCGCTGCCAGGCAGGCGAGACACTCGAGCCAGCGGGTGTGTTTAGATTATCTACGCTCTTTTTAGGCATTGCAAGCCGGAAATCCTTAACTTTAGAGAATTGCGTGTTGGTGTACTAAATATCTTTCCTTGCCAATGGCCAAATAGTGCTGTTCATTTTAGGACATAACCTTATTTTATAATGGACAGCTATTCCCTCCCATTAAACTATTATTATGCAAAAGACACTATTAATAATCTTGATCGTTGTTTTTTTTGGGTGCAAACAAAAGTCAAGCCAAGAGGTAAGTAATAGCGACGAACCAAAAGCTACAGAAGCAAAGGATTGGAAACAACATTTTGCAGAAATGGAAATTAATGCGTTAAAAAAACCTTATAGAGGTATCTTCACGGAAGATGAAACCTATGAGAATTTATTTCCCATTCAAGTAACCGGTGTTACAACAAAACCAATTGTGGACGCAGCCAGGACATTCTTGAGCAGCTTAAACACTGATCAACTAATGCGCATAAGATTTGATATTAACGATGAAGAATGGAGAAAATGGTGCAATGTAGATAATGGTATATATGATAGGCAGGGGATTAGTTTAAAGGAAATGACCGCAAACGAAAAAAACGAAGCTTTCAGTCTAATGCAAGTTTCACTAAGTGCCAAAGGCTTACAGTTGAGCAAGGATATAATGAAGACAGATCAAACCCTAAAAGAGCTGAATAATGGGTCTTCTGACTATGACGAAGAACTTTATTTCTTTACTGTTATGGGAGCACCATCTGAAACGGAGCCTTGGGGTTGGCAATTGGATGGACATCATTTAGTAATTAATTACTTTGTACTTGGTGATCAAGTGGTAATGTCTCCCGTATTTATGGGTGCAGAACCTATCATAACTACTACAGGTAAATATAAGGGGAACACTTTATTTCAGGATGAACAAAACTTAGGATTGGCATTTATGCGATCCCTATCGGCTGATGAGCAAATCAAGGCAACAATTTCTAAGTCAAAAATTAATAATAACAATGTTGCAGAGGCAAATAAGGACAATTTAAATCTTAATTACGAAGGACTTAATGTTTCTGGCCTTTCAACTTCAGGCAAGGAGGGAATATTGGATTTGGTTTATCAATATATTAGTAATATGAGAGAAGGCCATCAACAGATTAAAATGGAGGAAGTAAAAAGTCACCTAGAAAATACATGGTTTTCCTGGGTGGGAGACACGTCTGAGGATGCAGTATTCTATTATCGCATTCATAGCCCAGTTCTTTTAATTGAATTTGATCACCAGAGAGTAATAGGCGTTCCAAATACTGATGATGGCAAACCATCAAGAAATCATATCCACACTGTGGTAAGAACACCAAATGGCAATGATTATGGTAAGGATTTGCTAAGACAACATTTAGAAAAACATCATCATTAAAAACTAACACTAAAAAAAAATCCTAGCGCGAACCTGTCCTATCCTTCCTAAAAACCACTTGAATTCGTATAGATCAATTATTAACTTGGTTCTGGCTTTAACGGACTACAACCTTGGTGAAATTGGTATTATGTTGATTGTGGCCTTGATCCCACCATGGTCCAACAATATTCATGATTTCCCCCCTCTTCCTTGTAGAACATATTGATCGGGATTTTTACCGCTAGTTTGGCTACTATTGAGATTTCCTAACTTTTACTACTCCAACCAGCCTTCACGGTCAAGGCTACGGTTTTGAACAGCTTCGCCAATGTGAACCGACCTCCCCTAACCCCTCCCAAGGAGGGGGATGAAAGGTAGTCAGA
>TARA_R110002012_G_scaffold15562_5_pt1 | contig 10244 bp, 12 predicted proteins | sample TARA_R110002012 | Tara Oceans TARA_R110002012 (sample SAMEA4396515) | marine metagenome | biome: Westerlies Biome; feature: [DCM] deep chlorophyll maximum layer (ENVO:01000326); material: water (ENVO:00002006), including particulate matter (ENVO:01000060) such as... | depth 40 m
GTATGTAGAGATAAGATACATAAATTAATACATGATAATTTATACGGAACTACAGAATATAAGTATAAATTACATACAATATCCCAATATAGAAAAGAGTTTAACACCAACTACAGTGAACAAGCAGACGTTCTTATATGGGGTGAATCCGATGCCATTTTACCTAAGAACATGTTTACAGTATTAGATAACTTACATCAAACATCGTTACAGAATAATAATCCTAAATATCTAGCATTTTTTGGTACATGTAAAATGTGGGATAGTTCATGGAAAGAACTAGAGCATACAGATTTTACCAATAAACCGTTTATTGAAAATGATTATAAAAATTGGTGGAGTTTAAAGTATACTATGTCTAGAGATGAAATGAATGCTATAAATGAAAAGACAGAAGAGTTAGATGTACGAGTATTACCCCAGCATAAGTTTAACGGATGTGGTCTGGTTATATCATCTGAAGTAATACGATCTGGAGTTAATATACCTAGTTCAGTATTTTTTGTACATGAAGATACTGCATTTATGTGGATGACAAATAAAGTGTTAGGAAATATACCACAATATGTTATTAAAAATATATTGTTAGTTCATAATCGTAATCATCCAAAAAAACGAATGTACATTGCCGGCGAACAAGAAAGCGGTACTATGAATGAAAAACGACGAAGTAATGACTGGTATGTAAAGGCAAATAAAATGAGTGAACAAAATTATTTAAATATGTTTAATCCAAATTACAAACCATATCGATGGGAGGACGTATTATGAAAAAAGTAGCATGGTTTACAGAAGGCGCATGGACTGGCCAAACACCTCGCGATCATGAGAACATGAGAAATGATTCTGCATGGATGCACATGTTTAATGCAACGCATTATCCAATTTGGAATGTACATCAGATACAAAAAAAATATGATTTAGGAATTGTGACTTTACCAAAAAGTAATATCGATAAATTATCACAATATCCTTTAATAGAATCTTTAAGAAAGTGTTGTGATAAAATTGCATACATGCAAGAAGGACCTCATTGGTATTTCCAAGATTATGCATTGGATCAACAATGTTGGTTTTATAATACCTTATCAGAAATGGATTTTCTTTTTGTACATAATGAAATAGATAGGCAATATTTTCAAGGACTTATTGGTAAAGAATGTAGGTTAATGCCAACATTAATGATTGAAGATTTGATTAAAGATTTGCCAAATGTAGAAAGGTCTGGCGTGATGATGGGAGGAAACTTTTGTCATTGGTATGGAGGATTTGATTCATATATAGTTGCACAAGAATTTGGTACGGATGTATGTGTGCCAAGTATGGGTAGGAAAATTGATGGCGAAGAACAAATGGAAAACTTAACTCATTTATCATATATGAACTGGCTTGAATGGATGAGAGAATTGAATAAGTATAAATATGGAGTACATTTAATGAGAACTCATGCCGCCGGGACTTTTGCTTTAAATTGTTCATATCTAGGCATACCATGTATTGGGTACGAAGGACTGGATACTCAAATGGTATTACATCCAGATTTAACTGTCCCAGTAGGGGATATAACTGCAGCAAAAAAATTAGCAGAAAAGCTTAGGAATGACGAAAATTTTTATTTATATTGTATAGAAGTAACAAAGATGTTATACAATGAACATTACACAGAAAAGGAATTTATAAAAAGGATGAAAAAATATGATACAAATTAAAAAAGACCACCTTTATTTAGTAACTGGTGGTAGTGGATTTTTAGGCATACCATTATGCGAAAAGATATTATCACAAGGCGCTCGAGTTAGAGTAATTGCACGTGATGAAGGAAAGTTGATAGACTTAAAACAAATGTATCCAAGTATAGAAATATTAACTGGTGATATTTGTGATAAATTTGAAGTAAGACAGGCAATGAAAGATGTGAATGGTGTATTTCACTTAGCAGCATCTAAGCATGTAGGAATAGCTGAAAAACAAGTAAGAGAATGTATTAAATCAAATACATTAGGATCATTGTATATTCTTGAAGAATCATTGAACACAAAACCAGAATTTGTATTAGGAGTTAGTACTGATAAAGCAGCAAAAGTTGCTGGGGTATATGGTGCAACTAAATTGTTAATGGAAAGATTGTTTGGTCAGATAGAAGCACTGAATCCAGATACGCAATACAGAATAGTTCGATATGGTAACGTATTATATTCCACCGGATCTGTATTATGCAAATGGAAAGATCTATTAGAACAAGGTAAAGAAGTTATAGTAACTGATGGTAATGCTACTAGATTCTTTTGGACAGTAGATCAGGCAGTAGATTTAATATTTGAATGTTTAGAAAATGCTACAAATTATATACCATATGCTACAGATATGAAATCAATGTCAATTGATAACTTATTAAAAGCAATGTCTATGAAATATTTACCAAAAGGAAGCGAGCTTAAGATAAAATATATAGGATTACAGCCTGGTGAAAATATGCATGAAATTATTACGGAAGAAGGGTTTAGCTCAGAACTAGCACCTAGATTTACAATTAAGGAAATATTGGATTTAATATAATGAAAGTTATTATAATTGGCGGCAATAGATTTGTAGGCAAATTATTAGCATATCAATTATCATTATATAGTCATATTGATATTACAGTAATTAATAGATCTGGCACAGGGCCTGACAATTGTACTTTAATAAAATGTGATAGAAATACAAAAGAATTTAAACAACAATTAAAAAATATAGCACCAGATATTGTAATTGACATGTGTTTATATAATTTAAACCAATTCAATTCAATTGAATCATTAATAGAACAAGATAACTTAAAAAAATATATTTTTATAAGCAGTATAGCTAGTAAATATAAATCGTTTGGTAAATATGGAATTGAAAAACAATTATTAGAAGTTGCAATTAAAAATTCAAATCTACCTTATATAATACTTAAGCCTACTTATATTATAGGAGAGGATGATCATACTGGTAGAATGGTTAGTTATATTAATAATTTATTGAAATCTAATAAAATATTAGTAGAAGGTAATGGAAATGAATTAATTAATTTTGTCGATGTTTATGATGTATGTAGTATAATTTATCAATTAATAAATTCTGATTTGATAAATAAAGAATATGAGGTAGGATGTAATGAAATGACATCATTAAATGATTTAATTTACAGATTATCATCTATAACAAAAACAGAACCTAATATTCAATATAATGCCAAAGATAGTTCATACGCAAATACTAAATGTTTTGCTATCAATTTTAAAATTAAACAAGATATGAATTATAGTTTTATTGATTTTAATAAAACATTAAATCGAATTTGTAACAGTTATGAAAATAGAAATTAAATATCCTAGAGCAAAGCCATATTTTTCTAAAAAAATGAAGGATGGCATCCTTAAAGATATATCAGGAATATTGGATTCTGGTATGTTAACTCAAGGAGCATATGTAGCAGAATTTGAATCTAGATTTAAAAAAGAAATAGGTACAGATCATGCTATTGCAACTAGTTCATGTACATCTGCATTAGAAATAGCAATTAAAGCTTTAAAGTTAAAAAATACAAATATATTAGTTACTACCAATACATGGATGTCATGTGCTAACGTAATATTACTTACTGGTAATACTCCAATATTTGTAGATATAGATGCAAGTACTTTAAATATGTGTACAACAGATCTCATATCTAAATTGGATTCAGCTAGTGCTATACTTTGGGTACATATGGCCGGCCTAATAAGTCCAGACTTTTTAAAAGTTAAAAAGATTTGCGACTCAAAAGGTATTCGTATCATCGAAGATTGTGCACATGCCCATGGAGCGACTATTAATAATATGAAAGCTGGTAGTTTAGGAGACGTAGGATGTTTTTCTTTTTATCCAACAAAAATAATGGCAACAGGTGAAGGTGGAATGATTACTACTAATAATTCTGAAATAGCAGAGCAGGCTGATATATATCGTAATCATGGTACGACAAGAAATCCACAGAAAGTGCCAGGTTTAGATTATGGCGTGACATGTCATATGCCATCTCAAAATTATCGCATGACAGAGATAGCTGGTATATTAGGATTATATCAATTAGAACAGCTATCTAATTTTGTAGAATCTAGACGAAGAGTATCAGACTTATATAGAAAGTATTTAAAGAATATTCCTGGCGTTAATTTATTACCAAAACATAAAGGGCATTCATATTGGAACTTTTTTATTATACTTGATAAAAATATTAATCGCGAAGAATTTGCAAAAATATTGTTACATGAAAATGGAATACAAACTGCAAATGCATATTCACCTGCAATACATGAACAAGAAATGTTTAAACAATACGTAACCACTCTTCCAATTGCAGATGATATATTATCTAGACATATATCGTTACCAATGTATGTTACATTGCAAGAAAAAGATATACACCATATAACAAATTGTATTAAAGATGCCTGTATTAGAAGTAAATAGAAGTAATGACATACGTAGAGCTGATTTGCCATTCCCAATATTGGTAGCACATCAACCTGAATTTATGCCATGGCTTGGTAATATATCTAAAGCCGCTATGGGTGATGTTTATTTCATATTAGATACTGTACAGTACTGTAAAGAATTGTTTCAGAATAGAAATAAAATTAGAATAAAAAGTAGTGATGGCTGGCAATGGCTGACAATTCCTACTATAGGAAGTCGTAAAAAACTAATGAATTGGCAGGATGTATTAATAGACAATTCGCAGCCATGGAAACGTAAACATCTTAGTTCAATTAAAATGTCATATTCTAAGTCACCTTTTTATAAACAAATATATAATGAAATAGAAACTATTTATAATAATTTTACTGGTGATAAATTAATAGATTTTGTTGTAGAATTTATTAAATATGCTCATATGAAATTTAATTTAAATATACCTATATATCGTACATCTGATTTAATTAAACAAGGATATGATATAAAAGGAACCAAGTCTGACTTAGTACTAGATATGTGCAAAATAGTAAATGCAAAAACATTTATTTTTGGAGTATTGGGTAGAGATTATATAGACCTAGAAAAATTTAAAAATATTGAATATAGATTTCAAAAATTTAATCATCCAGAATATGAACAAATACATGATGGATTTATATCACATATGTCTTTTATAGATTTATTATTTAACCATGGAGAAGGTGCATTGAACGTTTTAAAAGGATCAGAATATGAAACAACATAGAGTAATGGCAATAGGAGCACACCCAGATGATATCGAATTTGGATGCGGAGGAACGATTGCAAAACATAAAGCAAATTCAGATTTTGTTGTATATGTATGCATGACAAATACAGAATCCGTAGATGGAGTAACAGGTAAAGTTATACGTACTGCAGATGAAAATAAACAAGAAGCGGCTAATGCATCAATTGTATTAGGATGCAATGAAATTGAATTTTTACCCTTCAAGGATTTGACAGTTCCATTTAGTTTTAATTCAGTTAGTAAACTAGAATCATTAATTAAAAAATATAATATTGATACAATATATACTCATTGGGCAGGCGATGCTAATCAAGACCATATATCAACATTTAAAACTACAATGGCCGCTGCACGATATGTTCCTAATGTATATTGTTACGAACAAATACCAGTTCCTAGAATGAGTGAAAATCAAATGGATATAAATTATTATGTAGATATAACAGAATATTATGACCTAAAAATTAAAGCTAGTATGTGCCATAAAAGCCAAATTAAAAAATACAAACACCATGGTTTTGATGTTAAAGATAATTTAGAAGTATTAGGTAAATTTAGAGGTATACAAGCAAAATGCAAATACGCGGAAGCATTTAAAACGGTTAAGCAAGTATGGTAGTAAAAAATAACGCAGAATTTGGTGTAGAATTAGCATTGGCCGTGCCATATGCTTATTGGTTACATACTCAAGGACAATTAGATACAGTAATTACTAGTAAAGGAATGAAACCATTTTATTATTTTTGTTCTGATGTTAGAGAAGAGTTTACATATAGAACTATAGATAATGCCGCGGCCGGGTTAAATGATTTACCAAATAACTGGATACATGGTGATACAAAAGCTGGAACTGTAATGACTAAGCCTGGTGTATTGGATTATTCTCAATGGCAATTACCTCCTTACAAAGAACATTATAAAAATGATGATTTTAAATTTCAAAGGCCTGTTGTATTTGTTACAAATATATATAATCATCCTGATGGAGCTGATGATAGATATTATCATCATTTTACTATTAAAGGTTTGTATGATATATTCACGGCATTACATTTAAAAGGATATGATGTAATTTATAAAAGAGAAGCAAATACTAATCCAAGTATAACATTTGATCAAAATGAACTTAACGCTACCCAGTATAGATCTCAAATAGAAGCAAATGTAGAAGGCCATGGAATAATAAATGATGAAGATCTATGTTCTTACTTTGATAACGTATATTTATTTAAAGATATGGTAGATTCCGTATCAACAAGTTATAACGAAACACAACTTAAGTTGCTAGCAAATTGTAATAAATACATTTCGGTATGTGGTGGTAATGCAATATTATCTAGTTGTTTTGGAGGCAAGACAATAATATATGCTACACAGGGTAGAGAATTAAGACCAAACTATTTCAGCAATGAAAGTTATTTTCATCAATTATCAAAATCAAAAATACTACCAGTGTTTGATCTAGTAGATGATATTAAAAAAAGAGGTTCACATGATATATCTGGCATCTTACAAATGATAAAAAAGGAATTTTAGTTATGAAAATAAGTTTAATACAACCAGGTAGAAATAATTTAAAGTATCTTAAATGGTCTTATGATTCTATTAGAAAAAACCAAGGTAACCATACTGTAGAAATATGTGTAGCAGATGATTTTTCAAATGATGGCACATGGGATTGGTGCCAAGATATGATGAAGAAGGATTCTAATTTTAAGGCAATTCGAAATGAAGGACCTAATAGGTTAGGACATACTATTCTATATGATAGATTAGTTAATGAAGTGGCTACACATGATATTTGTATGATATATCATGCAGACATGTATTTATGCGCCGGTGCCATTGATTCAATTGAATGGCATTTAAAAGAAAATACTATTGTATCACTTACTAGAATTGAACCACCATTACATCCCCCGGGTCCTGAAAAGATACTTGTCGATTTTGGTATCGAACCTGAAGAATTTGATGAAAATAAATTACTTCAATATATGCGTGATACGAAAGCTGAACGAGTAAATAAAACGACAGAAGGTATATTCGCACCATGGGCGTTTTGGAAAAAAGATTTTGAAAAGATTGGTGGCCATGATGAGATATTTGCTCCACAATCAAAAGAAGATACAGATATATTTAATCGATTTCATTTGAATGGAATTAAGTTTATTCAAACTTGGGAAGGATGTGTATATCATATGACATGTAGAGGCAGCCGATTTGCAGATGGAGCTAAACGAAATCCAGATGGCCAGGTGTTTATGAAGAATAGAGAAACGGATGAATGGTTAAAACAAAATGAAAAATCTACTAGAGAGTTTATTCGCAAATGGGGACATTTCTGTAAACATGATGCGTTAATGAAACCTATTGTTCTTCCAAAGTATAATATTGGTCTAATAGTTAAAAATTGTAATGATCAGTTATTAGAGGCGTTAGAACCATGGTGTGATAGAATATATGTTGATAATGATAGAATGAAATATATCACAATAGAGCAACCAAAAACATCGTTTGATTTGAACAAGAGAGTACATGATATTATACTTGTTGAAGATAGATACCACGATGATATCTTAGTTAAAATAGATGGTAATCAATTTGGAAATAATGATTTCAGAGTTATACAAACTTTGCCAGAAATACTTGCTAATGATGAACAATTATGGGAAGCAATATTAATTGAACCAACTCATTTTGAAATAGAAAATTTACAAGTAACAATTCATAGTTTAGAAACGTATGAAAATAATTTAATACATAACAATTAAAAGGAAATAAAATGCAAAACGTGTTAGTCACCGGCGGATTAGGATTTGTAGGATCTAATCTAGTAAAAATTCTTAAGAAAGAAGGTAATTACAATATTACAGTAATCGATAATTTATGTTCAAATTCAAGTAATCGTAATTATCAAGAAGAAGGAGTTGAGTATATTATTGATGATATTAATAATCTAGATAAAATTAAATATCAAAATTTAGATTTTGATTTGATATTTCATCTAGCCGGATTGTCTAGAATACAGCCTAGTTTTCTAGATCCTATATCATATTTCAAAGCAAATACATTAGGAACTGTGCAAGTATGTGAATTAGCAAAACGGTGTGGAGCAAAAATAATATATGCAGCTAGTAGTTCTGCAGAGGCTGGTCCTCATCTTAATCCATATGCATTTACAAAATGGACCGGTGAAGAAGTAATTCGGATGTATGCTGAAATTTATAATATATCTACTGTATCAACTAGATTTTTTAATGTATATGGTCCTAGACAGCCATGGTCTGGTACGTACGCAACAGTAGTTGGAATATTTGAAAGACAGTATAAAGCAAATGAACCACTAACTATAACAGGTACTGGTGAACAGCGACGTGACTTTACTCATGTATTTGATATAGCAAATGGAATGATTTGTTTAAGTAAAGATACTCATAAAGGTGAAATATATAATTTAGGTACTAGTAGAAATTATTCAATAAATGAATTGGCAGATATGTATGAATGTGAAAAAGTTCATATTACAAAACGACAAGGTGAGGCTTGGATAACATTAGCAGATATTTCAAAAACTCAGGAATTTGGATATGAACCTAAAGAATCACTTAACGATTATATTAAAGAATTTTTAATAGAAAATAAAAGGTAATATGAATAAAATTGGAATTATAGGAAATGGATTCGTAGGAAATTCAGTAGCGTTTGGATTTTCACCTACACATGAAATATGTATACATGATAAAGATTTAAAAAGAAATTTACATACAATAGAACAAGTATTGGAATCTGATTATGTTTTTGTATGTGTGCCAACACCAATGAATGAGGATGGATCAATAAGTTTAGATATTGTTGAAAAGGCATTACATGAGATCTCATATAAAAATAAAAATCGTAACAATGTTATTATTTTAAAGTCAACTATGATACCAGGTTCTACAAATAATTTTATTAATCAGTTTCCTAAACTCAATATAGTATTCAATCCAGAGTTTTTAACAGAGCGTACAGCAAAATTAGATTTCTTAACTCAGGCTAGGATTATTTTAGGCGGCGCTAAACGTTTAACTAAAAAGGTTGCAAAATTATTTGGTGAACGTTTTGAGCATTGTTATGTAATAGAGACAGATACTGTTACCGCAGAATTAATTAAATATATGAATAATGTATTTTTTGCATCTAAAGTTTCTATTATGAACGAAATGAAATTAGTATGCGAAGCTGTAGGCGCTGATTGGAAACAAGCTCTAAAAGGATTTACTGCCGATCAAAGAGTAGGCGATTCTCATTTAAATGTTCCAGGACCAGATGGTAAGTTAGGATTTGGCGGTTCATGTTTTCCAAAGGATATTAATGCATTTACTTCTATAGCAGATGAATTAGGAATTGATGTCCCGACTATAAAAGGAGCATGGCAGACTAATTTAAACGTACGTCCAGAAAGAGATTGGGAAAAGTTAGAAGGAAGAGCGGTAGTTAAAAAAACTAAAACAGAAGAATGGTTTGATCAAGATCCATTATCATCTGATGCAAAATTACAACATAATATCAATAATAAAAATTCTTAACTTACAATATATTTATAACAAATGCGTTACTATATTTTATATCCAGATAATACAGAAGCCGATACCATTAACGATATTAATCAATTAGGTGATGATAATGGTTTTGGAGTATTCTGGGCAAACAGAGGCCTTAATGTACTGATGAATGCAGTTGAACAACAACATAGTATCACCGAACATCTTGTAATTAAAGATGAAAAGGCTAAAAGTTATTCTATTGAAGAATTCCTTGATAAAATTAAGTCACTTAAAGTAAGAATACAGGAATAGATATGTCAAAAATTAATATTAATGATTTGGATAAATATGTAGAAACACATCAACCAATTCAGAAAATTCGTAAAAAGAAGAAGTTAAAAGATCAAGAATCTAAAACAACTGATAAAAGGAAATAATATGAAACTAGAAGTATTAAGAGTTAG
>TARA_R110002012_G_scaffold6596_2_pt1 | contig 10242 bp, 11 predicted proteins | sample TARA_R110002012 | Tara Oceans TARA_R110002012 (sample SAMEA4396515) | marine metagenome | biome: Westerlies Biome; feature: [DCM] deep chlorophyll maximum layer (ENVO:01000326); material: water (ENVO:00002006), including particulate matter (ENVO:01000060) such as... | depth 40 m
TATGAATGGACCACATGGCAGCGTAAAGCACATTGGGGTTGGTAGGATCCATGCTCAGGTCTGCAGCGCCTGTGTTTTCATCCACAAACAGCACTTTCGACCATGACTTGCCACCGTCTTTGGTGCGGTAAATACCCCGTTCCTGCTGTGGGCCGTAGGTATGGCCGAGGGCTGCTGCATATACAATGTCAGGATTCGAAGGATGCACAATCACCCGGCCAATGCGGGCTGTTTTTTCCAGTCCCATATTGGTCCACGACTTACCAGCGTCGGTCGATTTGTAGATGCCGTTGCCTATAGAGTGCGCCGGACGAATCAGGAAGGTTTCGCCGGTGCCCGCCCACACTGTAGAGGGCTCGGTCGGTGCCAAAGCCAGGGAGCCGATAGAGGAAACGTTCTGGTCGTCGAAGATGGGATCCCACGATACGCCGCCGTCTTCCGTTTTCCAGATCCCGCCTGAGGCAGCGCCTATATAGTTGACCATGGGGTTGCCCGGCTCGCCCACAATGGCAATGGCCCGGTTGCCCTCAGGGCCAATGAAGCGGTACGAAAGGTCGTCGAAGACCTTTGAGTCGACCTGGCTGAATGACAGGAGGGGGAGGAGCAGACAGGCGGCTATGCCGGTCAGGCATTTGGAAACAATTGAGTTCATTTGTTTGGCTTAGGTTCTAAGCATAAGTCTACTCAATTGCCGGGAATGTGGAAAGGAGATTTAGGTGATCGGTGAATTAAAGAGGTTTCGAATTAAAGAGGTTACTATCTGCGGAAGCGCAGATAGTAACCTCTTTAATCTGCTCCGGAACACCTGCCCTCGAGTTTGCCATGTCAGCGTTCGGGAGTGTGTCTCACACGCCGGAACTGCTCACCATTGCTGAATAATGATACATACCTGGTGATCCCTCAGTGCAAATTCTTTTGCTCCCCAGGGGCGAAGCGTGACTTTGCTAAGGTTTGGATGAAGAAACTCAGGGTGTGAGGCGCTTACCTTTTGGTACACTTCATCAATATTATTTGTCACAAGCCTGAACTCAGGGTTATGTTCCTTTGCCAGTTCTTGATGTTCAAAAAGGAGCATTTGCAACTCGCCCTGCTTGATCACACAAAACGGATTGTTTGAATTGAATTCTTCGTGGCCCATACTGAATCCAAGGCAATCAACAAATATTTTCAATCCGTCTTTGATATCCTGATAGTAGACATTAGGAACTAACCTGGTAAAACTCATAACCCAATTTTGAAATGATTTTTGTAAACATCTGGCGCAAAGATGTTCTTTATTTTCGTTAGTGATACTTGATCATAATCAAGAAATGTATTGATTGTTCCCTATGCGGGCATCGCATGAATTGCTAATGGCTAAACTTCCCATTGCAGCCGTCACTTCCTTTAGGATTGTAGGGAGAGAAAATTCTAAGAATGTTTGCAGTGTCTCTATCCAGCTCACTGCTATTCCCATGGGGATGCCGTTCCACGTCGGCTCGCTCGTTCCTCACAATCGGCATGACGTTGGAGTTGTGATGGTGGATGAGCCCATTCTGGTTAGTCACTCATACACAATACTCGTATATGCTACCCAGTGGTGGTTGGTAGAAAGCGCCGATACCGTCATCCCAATGTCTTCCACTTCCATGAGGGGATGATCAATGCTGGTTTGGTAGCCCAGGAAGGTGCCGGTCAACGGCTGGCCAGTTTCCAGCACGTTCAGCTTGTTCGCAAACGACAGCCCGAAAGGCACCGAGTACCTGCCGCACCACACCCATTTGTACTCTTTGTAATCGGCTTGCTGCACGGTGTATTCCGTGAACAGCTTGATCTTTTCGGCTGAGAGCTCGTTGGTCAGGCATTTGTCAATGATTTCCAGGTCCATCTGCCGGGCCTGCTCTGTGCCGGCTGAATCGGTGCCCATGGGCGCTAGCGTGGTAGAGCCGCCCCAATCCTCGTCGCCATAGTGCACGGCGTCGTTGGAGATCACAATAGCCACGTCTTTTCCATACGTCCATCCCTTGGCCTCCAGGATCTCATGCACAGCCTGGGCCAGATGAGCACTGATCGAGTCGATGCCTGTGTAGCTGATGTAGGGCACCAGTATCGGGACGATTTCCGCCTTCCGGTTCTTTTTGTGGAGCCATGGAATAATGGCCTCCAGCGAATGCTCAATCACCTGCATGCTGTCGTGCACAATAAAGTCCTGCTCCAGCAGGCGACTCATGATGTCCTCTCCCAGTGATGAGACCTTGATGCCTCCATAGGGCGACTCCCATTCGGTAAAGGTGCCAAAAACCAGCTTGTCCTGCAGGTCGAAATTGCGGGCCCGGTGGGCTACGCCAATGAGGATGATGTGGGGTGCGTTGATGCCCCGCAATGATTTGTAGTAGAGCTCACCGGCAAAACGGTAGTTGTCGTGCGGGCTGATGGCGGCCTTCCACTGTAAGTCGTTGGCGCTGTCTTGCAGGTGCAATCTGTTGTAAATCGAATCCATTTGCCAGTCGTGCTGCGCATAGCCTCGTGCCTGGCGGACTTTTGCCTCCGGCGCTTGTGTGTTCTTTTCATCTGATGGTTTGCAGCCAAAGCTGACAATGACGATAAATAAAAAAAAGGGGAAAGCTCTCATGCCTGGTGGTGGTTGGTTGAGAGGCAAATGTAGCTGTTGGCTAGTGTCTTTCCAGTGATTTTATCTGGGAGGCGAATTAGTTAAAGGGGTTATTCTCTGCGGAAGGGCGGATTGTAACCTTTTTAATTTTCTAAGTATGTTTTCATACCCCGGTATCATTGGTGCTGGTGTGTGAAGACACCCACCAGAACGACGGAGGGATACTGGTGAACTCTCCAAGGCTCTTAACAATCCGGTAAACATCCTAACCAATCCTCCTCTGATTTCCCAACCCGACCGCTCGTCAATTTAATCGGCTTTTTTCGTACCTTATGTAAGTGATTACCCTGGCTACTTCGTCTTACAGTAGCAGGTGAACCGCATGCCCGATGCAGGTTGCAAGCCTGGTTGAAACAATGAAAACTAATAGTCCTACTTAAAATAATAAATGAATGAAAATGGAACCAACTAGAAGAGAGTTTATAAAGAAAACAGCCGTGGCTGGGTCGGTGGCGTTTGCACTACCCACTATCATGCCGTCAAGCGTTTTTGGTGCCAACGACCGGATCAATGCCGCTGTTTTAGGCGTTAATGGCAGGGGCAAGAGCCATATCAAGAGCTTTATGGTGCAGGACAACGTTCAGATCACCCACCTGTGTGACCCTGACATGCCTCTTCTGAAAAAGCGCCAGGCAGAGTTCAAAGAAACGTACAAAAAAGACGTGCTCCTTGAGCAGGACGTTCGCAAGATCATCGACAACAAGGACATTGATGTGATCAGCATCGCTATGCCCAACCATTGGCATGCATTGGCCACTATCTGGGCTTGCCAGGCGGGCAAAGACGTGTATGTAGAAAAGCCAGGCTCTCACAATATATGGGAAGGCCGCAAGATGGTGGAAGCAGCCCACAAGTATGACAGAATAGTGCAGCATGGCGTGCAGCTAAGAAGCTCACCAGCTATCAATAAAGCTATTGACCTGATGCGCAACGGCTACCTGGGCAAGGTATACATGTCACGTGGTCTTGTGTTCCGCTGGAGACCTAGCATAGGTGATCAGGGATTTTCTCCGGTGCCAGAAGGCCTTGATTACGACCTGTGGACTGGCCCGGCAGGCAAGCGTGCCTTCACCAAAAACCTTGTGCACTACAACTGGCACTGGGCATGGGACTACGGCAATGGCGACGTAGGCAACCAGGGTATTCACGAAACCGACCTGTGTATGTGGGGATTGGACGTGGGGCTACCTACTAAAATCACCTCTATGGGCGGTAAATTTCTTTGGGACGATGCCAAAGAGGTGCCTGAGGTGCTTACCTCCATCTATAACTACCCTGAAGAAGGTAAGATCATCCAGTTCGAAGTGCGCCCTTGGTGTACCAACACTGAAGACGGTGCTACGGTTGGCAACATCTTCTATGGTGAAAAGGGCATCCTTGTGGTAGACGGCTACGACAAGTTCAAGACCTACATGGGCCAGGACAGAACGCCGGGCGAATCAGGCGACGATGGACAAGCATCAGGCACTGGCATGGATCGTGGCGATGGTGGTACCGACGGACACTTCAAGAACTTCATTGACGCCGTGCGCAAGCGTGACAGGTCTGTACAAAATGGCCCTGTGGAAACAGCCCACCTAGCTTCAGGACTGGCGCACCTTGGCAATATTGCCTACAGGCTGGACCGTGTGCTTACGTTCAATCCAAGCTCCGAAACCTTCGTAAACGACCCTGAAGCCGATAAAATGCTGAAGCGCAATTACAGAAAGGGATTCGAAGTTCCTGAGATAGTGTAAGCGAAGCATCTGGATGGAACAACGTATGAAAATGAATAAATCACGTCGTGATTTTATAGGAAAAAGTGTTATTGCCGGAGTGGGTCTATCGTTGATAGACCCACTTATGGTAAGTGCGTTTGCCAAAAAGTCGAAAATGAAGCTCGGCCTGGTGACCTATCAATGGGGGAAAGACTGGGATTTGCCTACCCTTATTGCCAACTGCGAAAAGACAGGCTTATTGGGTGTGGAACTGCGCACAGAACATGCCCATGGTGTGGAGACAAGTCTTTCTGCCAGTCAGCGGGCGGAGGTGAAAAAGCGATTTGCTGACAGTCCGGTGAAGTGCCTTGGCTACGGTTCTAATTTCGACTACCACCATGCCGACCAGGCAAGGGTTCGCAAGAACATTGAAGGTACCAAGCAGTATCTTCAGCTTTGCAAGGATATCGGATCTACCGGCATCAAGGTGAAGCCCAATGGCTTCCCGGATGGGGTTGCCAAAGAGAAAACCATCGCTCAGATAGCGGCATCGTTCAATGAATGTGGCAAATATGCAGCTGACCTCGGGCTGGTGGTGCGGGTGGAAGTTCACGGCGAGGGAACCCAGGAGTTGCCTAACATGAAGGCTATCTTTGAGCAGGTAACGGAGAAAAGCGTGAAGATGTGCTGGAACTGCAACGATCAGGACCTGTGGGAACCAGGGCTGGAAGCGAACTTCAATTCTGTGAAGAAATGGTTTGGCGACACCGTGCACATTCGGGAGCTGAACGTGGGTGAATACCCTTACCAACAGCTTATGAACCTGTTCAACGGTATCAAATATGATGGCTGGATTTTGCTTGAAGCCCGCACCGAACCTACCGACAGAGTGGCTGCCATGAAGGAGCAGTTGCAGCTGTTTAATAAGATGGTGGGGAATAGCTAAGACTGTTTTTGTTCCGGCGGGTGTCCTCACACGCCGGGATTTCTTCCCTCTCCTCCCTCAGAGTCCCTTATCAGGAGACTCTGAGGGGGATCGGGAGATTGATGTTTCCCAAAGCGTGAGAAGACATTCGCTGTCCGTTCCCGCAGACTACAAAAGTTTGGTCAAACAGCTTCTGCTGGCTAACGGATTGAAATGCAGGGAATGGCTGCAATCCGGCGATCCAGCGAAACCTTTGTAGTCTTTTCTTCCTGCTGATAAAACTACCTCACAGCCACCTTTTGAGCCGGGGCGTATTGAGAAATAATGGCTTTCACTTCTTTCGCTTCGTCGGTTCTGCCCAGGGCTTCCAGCGCCGCTAGCTTTCCACGCAAGGCTTTGTTGCGGTTTTTTCGGTTGGTCAACGATTGGTTGAACTGGGCCAATGCTTCTTCCGGCCTGTTTTGCGCCAGCAGCCAATCGCCGTATTGTTCAAAAGAAGGGTAGGCGATGAAAGGTGGCCCTGCATCGTACGAACACTCACTTTCAAGCTGTGTCGCTTTAGCGAGGTGGCCTTCTGTTAATGCAGCATCGCCCTTTAGCTGCGCCAGCAGCGCTTCCATCTGGTGAATCACGACCTGTGTTTTTTTCAACCCCTCTTTGGTAGGTGCATACCGGGTGGGCCCTGCGCTGCACATGGCTATGCCTTCGTCATTTACCAATAAACTGGCTTTGCTGAGCTGACGGTTAAGCCCATCAATTTCCACCTGGAGCCCTGCGGCGTCTTTTTTATCGAAAGCCAGCGAACTATTGAAAAAATGCATGGCCGACTTTTCCGAAAGTCCAAGCTTGGAGTAGTCTACTTGCTGTGGCGTGAGCCCTTCAGGCCAGTACCCCGCCTCGATGCGCTGCTCGTTTTGCATGGTAATCAAATAGCTCTTCGATGCGGTGGAATCCTGGTGGTAACCAATGATCTCAGCCAATAAATCAGCCGCTTTCTGATACTCGCCCGTCTGCAGGTAGCCGTAGTGCAGCCAGGCCATGGCATGATAGCCTCTTTCCTTACCGCCAAGTCTTTTTGCCTCCATGCGATGTAAGCTTGCCTGGTAGGAGGCTATGTTGGAGCTCACTACTTTGTCCCACATACCAAGGGCCACGTAGATATGCGAAGGCATGTGCAAAGCGTGGGAGGCGTCGGGCGCCACGGTGGCGTATTTGTCGGCTGCTGTGAGGGCGATTTGAGCGTATTCAGGATCGTCGTTGGCGTGAATCATGTAATGCAGAGCACCTGGATGGGTAGGATTCTCTGCAATGATTCCCGCCGCCACCTCGGCGGACTTGTTGAGGTTGTCCTGATCGGTGTACCCAGCCCACATCAGGCCCAGGGCGTAAAAGGCCGCTACCTCCTGGTTGTCAGGGTTGGCGGCATACACCTCGGCCATGTGATCCGAATAGCTCTTATTACGTTCGTCGAGCTCACCTTCTCCATAGAGAATTTCTACACCTTCCCAAAAATCGCTTTCCAATTGATTTTCGGCTTTTTTCATCCTGGCTTCTTTGGTTTCCGCCACAGCCTGAATGACTTTACGGCCAGCTTCTACGTCTTGCAATCCCCACAGTGCCCGGTAGTGCGTCATCGCCAGGCCCCAGTGGGCCATGAGCTCGTCAGGGTCGGCCTTTATGGCTTTTTGGAAGGCCTCGCTGGCATCGTCATATTCGAAGCTATGCAGCAGCAAAAGTCCCTGATCAAACGACTCGCTTGCCTTGTCAGATATAGAGAGGCTGTGGTGGAGGTCGCCCAATTGAGTGTCTTCGGATGAAGAGGATTGCTGAGTGCACGATGCTGCGATAAGAACGAAGAGCGAGAGAGTCAGGGATATAACGGTCGGTTTTTTCATAGGATGAAGTTAATGAAAAAACGCATGTTAAGTAAATGATGTGCCGGGTGCAATTGCGGAGCGACAGGTGGCAGTTTACTTGTGCACAGATAGTGCTGGCTCCCGGGAAATGCATTATTTTAGCGTGCAGGCAAAATCATCTGGCTGCCAGTATATTTTGCCATTTTTGAGCTTATCAGACTCAATATCATCCCCAAGGGTTCCAATTGAGTTGCCTAAGCAGTTGCGGACATCGGGTGCAACAGTGGAGCAATTGGGACAGCAGTTGCCGACATAAAAAACCGCCATTCCCTTGTATTCAGCCTGATACACATAAAAAAACTCAACAAGCTCGGATTGCTTTAAAGTTTCTATTTCCGCATCTAACCAGGACAAATCGTCGCACGGAATATCTTCTTTACATGAAATAGCCATAAGGAATACCCTACCCAACGGAATGAATAACCTGTCAACAGACTAAGATCTATTCCGTAATGCTACAGGCTATTCCCGCTTCGGCGGACCGATCTGGCCGCTAAAAAGTAAATTTTATACAGATGAAAAGGTAAAAAAAGCAACCAATACGAGGAGGAGGTTCTGTAATCTCATTGTCTGTCGAATTTGTTGTTTCTGATGACACGTTAACGCAGCTTATGGTTGGAGTAAACCAGCCTTGCCTCCCTCTATGGCCCTTAAATGTTGATTTTGTTGTTGCTCAGTGTCTCCAGCCGATTCCTTTCAGGAGAGACTGATTGAAACGAAAGGGTGCGGAGTTGATTACCCGATCATTTGTTTGAGTGGCAGGACGCTGAAATTTATCACTCACAAGCCTGCCCGGATGGTGGAGACCCTTGCGGGAGGAGGTTTCCTGAAGAGTCATGGCTCTTCTGACTTATTTCTTATCTGCCCACTTTCTGTGCTTCTCAATATAGGATTTGTACTGCTCGAAGGTCATTCCTTCTGTTTCTTTTGCTATTCTCTCTTTTTCCTTCCTGAAGAAGCTGACGGTATCGAATTGCTTTTCTTTAATCTTTGTCTCCATAATTGACAATTTCTTTTGGTGAACGAATATCCAGCAGCCCTAGACCGTTTTTAACGTTGATTGAGTTATAGCCCCTGATTCTAAATACATTGACAATATGCTTAAAATTCCAACTCACCAGATAATTAACTTTACACAGTGTCGCAGTAGCGATGTGTAAACAATCATCATAGCTCGTTCTTCCTACAACCTTTTCGTTGATGTATTGGTCGGCGAGCACGAAGCTTTCTCCAGTAATTTGAACCAGCTCAATATTACTTTGCGGCAAATGCTGGAAGTGCGTTCTTACTCGCTCAGGCGCATTTTCTAATTCTGCGATAGTCAGGTCAGAATAAACGCAAGTGATTTCTCCGTTCTCAACCATGCCAAAAAGGTTTTTCTGTTTCCATTCGGAACTCTTCGTCATAAATTCCGCCAAAAATAGACGTATCAAAATATAGCCTTGGTTTCACAATTTGAAGTTAGTGATTTCAAATTTGATAGTTAACGTTTCTAAACTACAAACAGGTTTTTGTTGATGAATATTAGCCGTCTAGTGCCCACTTGTCGCTGATTCTCTCACAGAAAATGCTTCTCTTCCATTCCCCAATCCTTTTTATATTAGCCTACCCAATCACAATAATGCATGAAGCACCTCCTCTTGTCCCTGTTTGCCGTCTGTATTTGCAGCACTTTGGTTGTCGCCCAAAGCGCCACCAATTTCATCATCAGCCAGCAACTCATCTTCCCCCCACAGTCTGAGCATACCCACGCCAGCAGCCTGGTCATTTTGCCCAACGGCGACAAGCTGGCTGTGTGGTTCCAGGGGAGTGGTGAACGCACTGCCGACGATGTGCGCCTGATGGGAGCGAGGCTAAAGAAGGGCACGACCAGCTGGACGGCTCCGTTTCTCATGGCCGACACGCCTGGTCTGCCTGACTGCAACCCCGTACTCTTCCTGAACGGAAATGGTAAGCTTTTCCTGGTGTGGATTGCCGTGCAGGCCAACCGCTGGGAGAACTCCATTTTGCGGGTGCGCACGTCGACCCGCTACAATACAGCCGGTGCCCCGGACTGGGACTGGCAGGACAATATCCTGCTGGCACCCGGAGAGGCATTTGCGGCAGAGGTGGCCGCTAAGTTCAAAGACTTGCCGGACAACCCGGCTGGCTGGGCGGAGTATGCGCCGTCGTACGACAGAATGATCATAGAAGCCAGCAAGGACGAACGCAAAACCAGTACGGGCTGGATGACCCGCATCAAGCCGCTGATACTGCCCAACGGCCGCATCCTGCTTCCGCTCTACTCCGATGGCTTCAATATGTCGCTGGTGGCTATTTCTGAGGATGACGGTGCCACCTGGCGGGCAAGTCTGCCCATTGTTGGCCGTGGGCCGATACAGCCTGCCCTGGCACTGAAAGAAAATGGAGACATCGTCGCCCTGATGCGGGACAGCGGCGATGCACCGTCCAGAGTGCACAAGAGCGTGTCGATGGACGGCGGGGAGTCGTGGAGTGCCACAGTAAAAACCGACATTCCCAACACTGCCAGTGTGGAGCTGCTAAAGCTCAGAGATGGGCAGTGGGCCTTTCTGGGCAATGACATTGCCGATGGCCGCTATCGGGTAAGCCTCTACTTGTCGGAAGACGAAGGCGAGACCTGGCAATGGAAAGTGCGCCTGGAAGACCACGAAAAAGGGGATGGCAGCAGCTACTCGTACCCCTGTCTGGTGCAAGACGACAAGGGGCTGCTACACATCACCTATTCCTCCCGTACCAGCGAGATGGAGAAGTCGATTAAGTATGTGGTGGTGGACCCGGCGAAGGTGGTGAAGTGAGCTGGCGTGTGAAACACACGCCAGAACGACTTTTATTCATCTTCATCGGGCCACCCGAGGTAGCAGGCCAATAAGCCCAGGGGAAGGAAAAGTACGATCAGGTATCTTCCGTCGTTGGCCAGCACGTAGTCGGTGGGGTTTAATGGGTTGTAATAGATGCGAATATGCTGGTCTTCTGCACCTGTGGCTGGTGAATCACTTTCTTCGTCATCATCTTCTTCGCTAATGTGATGGATGA
>TARA_R110002012_G_scaffold218652_1_pt1 | contig 10238 bp, 6 predicted proteins | sample TARA_R110002012 | Tara Oceans TARA_R110002012 (sample SAMEA4396515) | marine metagenome | biome: Westerlies Biome; feature: [DCM] deep chlorophyll maximum layer (ENVO:01000326); material: water (ENVO:00002006), including particulate matter (ENVO:01000060) such as... | depth 40 m
TCTTCAGCAATCAGAACTTTTTTGAACATAATACAGAACTTTTATTTGGTATATGGATCAGGGCTTTAAAACCTTTTCCTATTTCTGATTCAAAATTAATAGTTCCACCAATGACTTTTATACGCTTTTCTGTATTACGGAGCCTATTTTTTAAAATCAATGCTTCTTTTGAGGCTCCTATACCATTATCTTCATAATCAATCTTTAGAGAATTTGACGCTTCAGAGAATTTCACGGTCACCAATTTTGCCGAACTGTGTTTTCTCTATAGTTACTTTTCGGTTTGCTTAAGAACTGGTTTTATCCTGTGCCTCATTAAAATAAAATATACACTATCCTTAATAGTCTGCTCTAGATAATCGTCTTTATCTTTTCTGCAAGAGAGTAAAAATCCACAGAAAAATAGGAGTAATACTTTGTTCAATAGCAGAGTTTAAATTTAAACTGTTAACCCACATCATCACTTCTGGTGGTGGAAGTGTAACTTACTCATCTTCGCCAATCATTTTCACTCACTTTATAATAAAATCTATCTAGCAAATAGCCATTTAGATAATTATATATTTACTTAAATTAATGTAATCTCAATATTTACATACCACAATGCAACGGCTCCTACTTCTAATTATATTTTGCATACCGACTTTAATACTAAGTCAGGAACTGCCTCCTATTTTAAATTACTCTACAGAAGATTATAGTGCAGACAATCAAAACTGGATGATTTCTCAGAACAAGGATGGTTTTATTTATGCTGCCAATAATGGTGGACTACTAGAATTTGATGGCGAACGATGGGCGAAATACGATTCACCTAACAGCACAATAATGCGTTCTGTAAATGTGATACACGCTAAGATATATACGGGTTGTTTTGCTGAATTTGGGTATTGGGAAAAAACTAATCTAGGCACACTCGCCTATACCTCACTTGCATCAAAACTTAATAACCCTATGCTAGAAGATGAGCAGGTATGGAATATTTTAGAGTATAATGAATGGGTTGTTTTTCAATCAAACAGAGCGCTGTATTTTTTTAACGAAGCTACTCAAACAATTAAGATAATACCGAGTAAAAACCTTATTTATAAAGTATTTATCGTTAATAAATCTATTTATTATCACGTTGCTAATGAGGGAATCTACACAATTGTAGGCGGCGAACCATCACTACTTATTCCTGATACGCAATTCAATTCTGATCGCATTATAAATATTTCGTCTCAAAATAATCAGCTACTCTTAATCACTAGAAATTCTGGTTTTTTTCACTTTAAAGATAGTAAATTAACGCGCTGGGTTACTCCGGGGGAGTCTGCAATAGATACTATTAACATCTTTTCTGCACTGCAGCTACGTGATGGTAGTCTTGTTTTAGGTACCATCTCCAATGGTCTCTTATACTTTGACAAAACCGGTCATTTTTTATATAAAATCACGCAAAAAAGTGGCTTAGGTAATAATACCGTACTTTCTCTATTTGAAGATAAAGACTCAAATTTATGGGCGGGTCTTGATAATGGTATCAATAGTATTAATATAAACTCTCCCGTACGATCATATTCAGATTTTGAAGGTGTATTAGGTACAGTTTACACCTCAATTGTCTTCAAAGAAACCCTGTATTTAGGTACGAACCAAGGTGTTTTTTACAAAGACTTAAATTCGAAAGCTACTCAATTTAAGTTTCTACCCGGCACTGCCGGCCAGGTATTAAGCTTTTATAATTATAAGAATGAAGATTTGTTATGCGGGCATCATCTGGGAACATTTACCTTAAATAATAAGAAAGCCACGCGTATTGCTAATGAATTAGGAAGTTGGGACTTTAAGCCTATAGCAAACCGTCAAAACATATTATTACAAGGAAATTACAATGGTCTTTATTTGCTGAAAAAGGAGGCACAAGGTTGGAAACTTATATCTAAAATACAAGGCTTTAATAATTCATCGCGATATTTTGAATTTGTAAATGAGCAACATTTACTCGTAAGTCACGAATACAAAGGAGTCTTTAATCTCAAACTTAATGATTCACTAACAGCTGTCACAGAACAAAATTTCATAGATAATGTACCTGTAGGAAAGAATTCGGCATTAACATCGTACCAAAATTCAATTCTTTATGCAACCGAAAAGGGTGTTTACACGTTTTCACCACAAACTGAAGGTTTTAAAAAAGATTCATTACTATCTTCTATCTATAACGATTATGGCTATATCTCAGGTAAACTTATAAGTGATAAAAAAGACCGCTTATGGTTATTTTCTAAAGAAAACATTAGTCTTGTCTCAACAGACAATCTCACAAACCTACCCAGAATTGCACAGTACCCCATTCCTTCTTTTTTAAGGAAGGGTGTTCTGGGTTATGAGAATATTAATTTAATTGCTCAGGATGTATATCTATTAGGCGTTTCTGGCGGATATCTAACCATTGATATTTCAAAAGTAGAACAAACCCATTCAAATAAACTGTTTATAAATAGCATACAATCATCAGATTTAGAAGGTCATACACAACGTCTGTCGTCACGAATACCCGGAGTACTTAATTTTAGACACGGCATGCTCACCTTTAAATATGCCGTGCCGCAATACAAGAAGTTCATTGATGTAAACTATCAATATCAACTTAAGGGATTTCAATCTAAATGGAGTGAATGGACGCACAATAGCGTAGTAAGTTTTGAAAATTTACCCTTTGGTGATTATGAATTTCTAGTACGTGCGAAAATTGGCAATGAATTATCTGTAAATACCGCCTCTTATACGTTTTCGGTAGAGCGTCCCTGGTTATTATCTGGGTATATGCTTGCTGTTTATGTATTGATTCTAATTGTAATTCTCGTAATTACTCATAGAACCTACCGCAGATATTACAGTAAAAAATTAGAGCGTGAGCAACTCGAGAATCAACAAAAAATTATGCAAATCCAAAATGAAAAACTCAATCAGGATATTGATAATAAAAACAGAGAACTCGCAATCTCTACGATGAGTATTATTAAAAAGAATGAGGTACTTAGCAAAATTAAAAAAGAACTACTTAAAGATAAAGATACCGCAGATCCTAAAGGCGCAATTGATTTGATTGACAGTCATCTCAACAACAATAAGGATTGGAAATTTTTTAAGCAAGCATTTAATAATGCAGATAAAGACTTTCTAGATAAAATTAAGAAAGCACACCCAGATCTTACCCCTAATGATTTGCGCTTTTGTGCCTATTTGCGCTTAAACCTTACCTCAAAAGAAATTGCTCCATTACTCAACATATCTACTAAAAGTGTTGAAACAAAACGCTACAGATTACGTAAAAGACTTAATCTTGATCACGATGATAGCCTAGTTAATTATATATTAAAATTTTAATACCCCTACATCAAGAAATAACACCTAGACAATACCACTACAAAGTCTTTAAATACCTAAATATTAAGTACGTAACCTAAATTTAACCTTAGCCCAGAAACCTGCATTATACGTGCTCTAATTCTTAGTTATTATTCAATTAAGTAGATGTTTTTTACGATGTTCGTTTTTTATCGTGGTGTTTTTTGAAGAATACACAATCACTTCACATTAGATTTGTTTAAACCCAAAACAATTTCATCAGTTGTAAAAAAAATTAGGCATTTACAACATAGAACGAAAAACGAAACACTATGAGAAATTTTACTCGCAATCAACAAGTGAAGTGGTTCTTTTCCTTAATGCTATTTACTTCTTTAACCTTGCTCGCGCAAAATCAAAGAACAGTTACAGGGACAGTAACAGATGCTTCAACTAATATGCCGTTACCGGGGGCGAATGTTATTTTACAGGGCACGTCTTCTGGAACCACTACAGACTTTGATGGTAATTTTAGCCTCTCTGTAGATGCAGAAGCAACAACACTGGTAATTACGTATCTAGGGTTTAAACCACAGAATGTCGCTATCACAAATGCAACAATTAATATTTCACTTCAACCAGATGATAACGCGCTAGACGAGGTTATTGTTGTAGGGTATGGTACTCAGAAAAAAAGTGATCTTGTTAGTGCAGTTGCCCAAACAGATTTAAGCAAAGCAACACAAACCCCTACTTCAGACGTAAATGAGATGCTACGCGGTAGAATTGCCGGTCTCGAAGTAAATGTAGGAGGAGGCTCTCTAAGGCCCGGTGGTACTTCAGAAATTATTTTTAGAGGACGCGGTTCTATAGAAGGTAATGTAAGTGGTATTTATGTAGTTGATGGCGTTGTTAGAAATGGCGGTATAGAAGACATTAATGCAGACGATATAGAATCAATAGAGTTTTTAAAAGATGCTTCAGCACAGGCGATTTACGGTTCAAGAGCGGTAAATGGGGTGGTTTTAATTACTACTAAACGCGGTAAGACTAATAAAGTTTCAGTATCCTATCACGGGTATACTACTGTACGTCAACTAGAGCGCAACTTTGATGTGTATAATGGTCAGGAATTTGCACAGCTACGTAGAGAAGCGAGACGCACAAATAATGCATCGGGAGAATATCTTGATGATGAAACTATATTTTCAGAAATCGAATTACAATCTATAAACAACAATGAGTTTGTAAACTGGGAAGATGAATTGTTGAGAAATGGCACAGTAAATAGCCAGTTTATAGGCATTAACGGGGGTACAGAGTTTACTAAAATCTACGGTAGTTTTAACTACTTTAAGGAAGAAGGGATTATACCCACATCAAGTTATACACGTAAAAATTTACGCCTAAATGTAGATCAGAAAATAAATGAGAAAGTTTCGGTACGCTTTGATTTAAACCTACTCAATGATGATACAGAACGCTCTGCAAATGTAAATGTTATTACGATCTCACCCTTAGGTAGAGCTTATGATGAAACTGGCGAAATTGTACGTTTTCCTAGCGGAGAAGAAGGTACAGCTACTAGCCCACTATGGAATTTAAGAGAGTCTGACGACGATGAGAAAGGAAATGATTATGTTGTCAATGTGATTCCATCCTGGCAAATCACACCAGAATTGAGATATCAATTAACAACTTCTTTAACCCGAAGAAATACAGAGCGTGACAGTTATTTATCTTCACTACATTCTAGTGGTGAGACAGATCGCGGGATTGCACGAGTTCAAAATGAACTTAGGGAGGCTTATTTTGTCGAAAATATCTTGACTTACGATAAAGTGATTAACGAAAATAACAATTTTAACCTAACCCTTGTACAGGCGGCAGACGAGAATAAATACACCCAAACCCGCACAACGGGAAGAGGTTTTACAAATGAAAGCCTTGGCTATGATGGTATACAAAATGCAATAGGTAATGTGACTGTTGAGCGTGATAAATCTACTATTAGAACAGCTTCGTTTATGGGTAGAGCGCGTTATAATTTATTTGACAAATATCTTTTTACAGCTACTTACCGTGCAGACGGTTCTTCGGTAAATGCAGATGGGTATAAATGGACGTATAACCCGGCAGGTGCCTTTGCATGGAAACTGCATCAGGAGGAGTTTTTACAAGACGTGACAGCTATACAAGAACTAAAATTAAGGGTTAGTTACGGTGCTTTAGCAAATGCATTAAGCCGCCCATACACTTCTCTTTTTACAGCAGATGGGCAACCGTATATTTTTGACGGCACAACATTCTCCGGTTATTCTCCATCAGTAGTTTTACCTAATACAAACCTTGACTTTGAAACTATTAGCACGCTTAACTTTGGTTTAGACTTTTCCTTATTCAATAGATTTCTATACGGAAGCGCAAACTACTACGAGGCAACAACTAAGAATTTGTTATTACGCAGAGGAGTTCCTTCTATTACAGGATACCAGTTCACCTACTTTAATGCTGGCGAACTGTCGAACAGTGGTTTAGAATTAAGCTTAACAGCAAACCTTATAAACACCGAAGACTTTAAGTGGTCTGTTTCAACAAACTGGTCAAACAATAAAAACGAAATAAAAGAACTATATACAGATGGTAACGGCGATAATATTTTACAAGATGATACCTATGGCTATTATGTAGGGCAATCTACAAATGTTATCAGACAATATGCCTTTGATGGTATATTTCAGGAAGGCGACGATTTTGAAAATGCACCACAGGCAAATCCTGAATCTGCCAACCCACAAGCAAATCTAGCTCCGGGAGATATTCGTATTAAAGACACTAACGGTGTAGATGAAAACGGAAATATTACCGGGCAACCAGATGGTAAAATTACTCCAGAAGATCGCGTATTTACAGATAGCAATCCAGATTGGTTTGGCTCTCTTTCTACAACGGTATCCTATAAAGGCTTTGACTTATTATTAGACTTTTATGCTGTAGAAGGAGCTACAAAGGTAAATCCGTTTTTATCTGATTTTAATAATGGCGGCACACTATCTAGTAAATTAAACGGGGTTAAAGTAGATTACTACACTCCTGAAAACCCTTCAACATCCTATCCGCGTCCTAATTTTGATGCCGCTCCGCAATATCTTAATTCGCTGGCTGTAAAAGATGCTTCTTACATACGTTTAAGAACACTTAGTCTGGGATATACCTTGCCAGATGCAATTGTATCTAAATTAGATATCGAAATGATCAAACTCTACTTTACTGCTACAAACGTATTTACAAATACAGATTATATAGGATACAGCCCTGAGGTAAATATTAGAAATACATTTTCTAATGCAGATACTGGCTACCCTGACGCACGCAGTTTTACATTTGGCTTAAAAGCTCAATTTTAAAAATAAGAACTATGACTACTAAAGATTTTTACAACAGAACTAAATTTTGTTTGTTGCTTATAATGACTCTGGGTTTTGCAGTTTCCTGTGAAGAGTTCTTAGAAGAACAACCAAGTACTATAATTGACTCTAATTACATTTACACAACTGAAGAAGGATTAAAATCTGGAGTTGTTAGCTTGTATAAAATTAATCGAGACCGTTATGATAATAGTATAGAAGATTATATGGGTGGTGTTTTAATACCTTCTCGTAGTGATCTTGCCTTTAACAGATCTGGTTATTTAGGGCTTATAGGTAGATATGAGCGTGCTGTTTCTCCTGTAGATTTAGGAGCTAACTTTGCTTCTTCACTATTTTGGAAGCACTATTATAACTTGGCTAATAAGGCGACAGATATTATTAATGCAGCAGAGGTTATTGAAGGTGTTGATGATGAGATACGCAATAAGATTATAGCAGAAGCTAAATTTTTTAGAGCAGAGGCTTATTTCTATTTATACCGTATGTACAATAATATTTATGTAACGACCGAATCTACAACTGTTGACAATGCTTTTAATGTAATTGATGCAAAATCTACAGACGACGAAGTATTTGCTTTGTTAAACAGTGATTTAACTTTTGCCATTGATAACCTGGAATGGACAGATACTTTTGGGCGCGTAACAAAAGGAACTGCTAAACACGTAAAAGCAAAAGTTGCAATGTGGCAGGGTGATTGGACCGAAGCTAAAAATCAAGCTGTAAGTCTTATTGAAGAAGGGCCACACAGCCTTGTAGAAAACACTGCAGATGTATTTGCAGGTGACCGCAATCACGCTGAAGCACTATTTGTGGTTCAGTCTCAGAATGATGTTTTAGGAGGCGGAGACAATACGATGATAAACGCAAATTTCGTAACCCAGTATTTTCAAATTCCCGGCATAGAAGCTAATGTAGAACAAGGCGGTAGAGGCTTTTCACGTATCTTGCCTAACCTATATCTTTTAGGCTTGCTTGATGAAGATCCTAACGATACCCGTAATGACGACACCTATTTTAGACTGGAATATTTCTATACTTCGGGAGATAATATTGGAGAGAAAATAAACATATACAGCCCTATTACAGACACAGACCCAGAAGGAAATGATTATGCGCGCTATTACCAGAGATTACATCCTTCGTGTTTAAAATATGCTCAGGAGGATGACGATCCTGAATCGTATCTACAACGCAGTAATATTTTAGTTTATCGTCTTGCAGAGACCTATTTAATAGCTGCAGAAGCAATTATGCGCTCTAATGGAGATCCTTTACCATATATAAACGCCGTTAGAAACAGAGCAAAAGCAGCAGATCTAACCGTTGTTGACGAGCAAGCAATTTTAGATGAACGTGCACGTGAATTGGCTTTTGAAGGGCAACGCTTTTTTACACTTAAGCGAATGGGACAAAATGTTATAAATCGCCAGATGCGTACCTATGCAGGCGATGGTAAATATTTTCCGGCAAACTTTAATGGCTCAAAAGATCCTCGTATCAACTGGATGGATCATTTTATAAACTTCCCCATTGCCCAGATAGATTTAGACTTATTAGGTCCTAATTACCCTCAAAATGAAGGCTACAATTAAATTAAAGAACAAAAATCAAGGCTTGTAAACCCGGGTTTACAAGCCTATTAAAATTAAGATATGCATAAATTTCTCTTTTATGTGATAAGTTTTATTGCAATAAGCTGCCAGCAACAAAATAAAGCAACAGTACCTGTTTTTGCTGAAAATAGAGCGATTGCACACCGCGGCGCCTGGAAAACTCAAAACCTGCCCGAAAATTCTATTGCTGCACTTAAACACGCAATAGCACTCAACTGTACAGGATCTGAATTTGATGTACGTATGACTGCAGACAGCACCCTAATCGTCACACACGATAATACTTATGCAGGGCTCAATATTGAAGAAAACACCTATTCAGAATTAGCAAAGCAGAAACTTAAGAATGGGGAATCATTACCCCTTTTAAAAGACTTTATTAAAGCCGGAATGACTCAAAACGATTCTACCGCTTTAATCTGTGAAATCAAACCATCTTCAATAGCCGGTAAAAATGAATTACTCGCTCATAAAGTTGTCGAACTGGTAGCAGAACTCAATGCCGAAGATTACATAGGTTACTACATCAGCTTTAGTTATGACATTCTAAAAACAATAAAAAAACTGAGACCGGAAGCTAAAGTACAGTACCTCGATGGTTCAAAATCACCAGAAGCTTTAGCCGAAGATGGTATTGAGGGTATGGATTATTACATAGATGTCTTTAGAAAAAAACCAGAATGGATTGCTTCCGCGAAAGCAAAAAATATACGCCTCAATGCCTGGACGGTAAATGAGGCTGAAGATATTGAATGGCTCATAAATAATGATTTTGATTATATCACTACAAATGAGCCAGAGCTTGTTCTAGAACTTGATAATTAGAGTAAACACGCATTACTATGAAAAAATTACTATCCCTAAAAGCCGATTTTTTTAAATGCGTGTTTTCACTATTTCTAATTCATTTGGTTTCTCTATTCTTAACTAATTGTGCAACAAAATCTTCTTTAAAAAGTGTTCAAAAGCAAACCTTGGCAGTTGCGCATCGGGGAGCTTGGAAGGCTAAAGGACTACCAGGTAATTCTATAGCTGCATTTCGAGAAGCCATACGACTTAAATGTGCAGGTTCTGAGTTTGATGTAAATATGACAGCAGATGACTCACTAGTCATTACCCATGGACCCAATTACCATTCAATGCCTATTGAAAAAACACTTTATGCAGATCTAATAAAAGTCAACTTGCCTAACGGCGAAAAGTTACCTACGCTAAGGGAATTTATAATAGCCGGGATACGTAACAATACTACAACTCGCTTTTTCTGTGAGATTAAATCTTCTTCTCAAGGTCAAGAACGTGGTTTATACATCGCAGACAAAGTATATAAAACCTTTACAAACCTTAAGGCGCAGCGCATGGTGACTTTTATAAGCTTTGATTATGAAATCTTAAAATCACTCGTAAAACGTGATTCTCTGGTAGACACGCAATACCTCAATAACAATAAAACCCTTGAAGATCTAGAACGTAATGGTATTAAAGGAGCTAATTTTAGATATCCAGTATGGCAAAAGCATCCGGAATATATAAAACTTGCAAAACAAAAAGGTTTAATTCTTAATTCGGGTACAGTAAATGATACTCTTACGATGGACTGGCTAATTGATAAAAAGTTTGATTACATCTCCTCAGATGAACCTCACACAGTGATCAAACGTTCAAAAATTAAAAAATTTAAATTGTTTAACCCTTAATTTAATAGATCTGTTGAAGGATGTGGCATCAAAAAAACTTCGAACAGGACAGATTTATTATTTTAATCCCCTCAACCATTTAATTGGCAATTATTAACAGCACACTTTCTTTGATGAATCATTCTATGTCACTTACCTTCACTAATTTTACAAAAAAT